>MLJW01000181.1_pt1 | contig 53080 bp, 54 predicted proteins | sample 888231 | NCBI WGS metagenome assembly MLJW01 (sample SAMN05788063, study PRJNA343431) | mine drainage metagenome | isolation source: sample collected from the inflow into an acid mine drainage treatment plant... | place: Germany: Lusatia, lignite mining district
CCTCGACAACCTGTGCCGGTACACCGAACTCGATGGCCACGACCGTTCCTCCTTGACGCCCGACATTACGAACAACCCCGCGTCAACGGGAACCTCAGACCAAGATCACGAAATCTCGAGAGAAGACCTCACCCAGACCGACGGCCAACCCCTACCCGACGTCGCCCCCGAACCCCTGCACGGCCCCGCACCGGAGCACCTCTGGGACCACCTCGCCAGACTCGTCCACGCCGACGGGTTCGGCCTCGAGCGCGGACCGTGCGGCGGCGCCAACGGCTACACCTCCTACGGTCAACGCGTCGTGCGGGTCCGCGACGACGTCGACCCCGCGCAGGCCGTCAAGACCCTCGCCCACGAACTCGGCCACATCCGCGCCGACCACGAACACCGCTTCCCCGACTACGCCATCAACCACCAATGCCGCGGACAGGCCGAGGTCGAAGCCGAATCCATCGCCTACCTCGTCACCGCTTCCGCAGGTCTAGAGAGCGCCGCGTACTCCGTGCCCTACGTCACCGGATGGGCACACGGCGACGCCGGCCGACTGCGCGAAGCAGCGTCCCGCGCGATCGCCGCTGCGGGCCGGATCATCGAATCGGGCGCGGATCAAAGAGATTGCACGCTCGACCAGCCGCACAGCGGCCCCATCAAGTCGGATCTGACCCCAAGCGCTCCCGCGGACTCTGATGCCGTCGCACTGACGAGATGAGTGCGGCCGCGATGAATTCTCGTACGCCGGCCTGCGGCGCCGAACTCGAAATGTCGCGGGTAGCCAATCATCTCTGCGGGGCAACCGCTGATCGCCTGGAGCGGTGCTCCTGCGGTGGACGGTCTGCATACCCGGGGCCCTGGAAGAGTCGCCCGGTGCGCGCAACGCGGAGCGGGCTCCCGTAGCCAGTTTGGAAGACTGCGCACGCCGTCGCCCTGACCTGCACTGACGCCTGCCGATCGTAGCAAGTCGGTACCGGTTCGGTATCGAAACTCCGCGATCATCCAGCACCCACCAGCCAACTAGCTGGCACCATCGGGCGCCGTGTCGTGCGTCCCGACAGGCGTTGGTTGCTCGTCCTGGAGCTCGCTGGCGAACCACGAAGCTGGGCGAGTCCCGGCCTGCCAGTCCACGAGTGTGCCCACCACGATCCCCATCGTGTGTGCCATCGAGGCCATCGCTCGATTGCGGAGAAACAGCGGTATCGCACGCTGCACCTGGCTCCGGTTGTACGACGCTGCCAGCTTCGTGTTCTGATCGAGCAGCCAGAGCGCGACCTCGCGATGCTCTCGGATCTCTCGGGCAACGAAGAGCTGCGAAGCGAGGGCGAACTCGGCGAGCGCCCCGTGAACCCACAGGAACTGCCATGACGTGAGACGGCGTTGAAGCTCGTTCGCGGCAACGATCACCTGTGCCACCGACTCGGCGGTTCGACTCTCGCGAGCGGCGACTTGCTCTCTCCGCGTGGTCAGGCGGAAGGCGAGGTATACCCCGAGCAACCCCACGATCGACCCCACCGCGCCAGTGGACAGCGTCTGCACCCACGCGGTCGCCGTCATAAACGACGACGGTACCCATGGGACGGTGCGCCCCGTCTGCGGCGCACCGGTGCCGTAGCGCACAGGTTGCCGTAAGGCGTTGGAGCGCGGGGTGGCGGCCTACTGGCGAGGCAGAATAGGGTGCGCGTCGTACTCGGGCATTCCCAGGAGCCACACTCCACGAATGTCCGAGGCCGGGACGGCTGAGCGCAGGAACACGTCGGCGTTTGCGTCGACCAGGCCGAGCGAAATACTCACGACGACAGCCTCGAGGCGAGGGAACCACAAGTCAGTAGCCCTCAACGCCGGTGCCGAGAACGCGACGATCGCGGGTTGGCCGAGGCTGCGGAGCAACGGACCGAGAGCGTCCCGTTCGTGCGCGCGGTAGATCGCCTCGCCGCCCCATTGCGTCATGAGAGGGAGAACGCCGTGAACGCCGTAGTCAAGCGCCCGGAGGGAAGGGATCGCGCAAACCTGTGCCGCGCGTCGTCCAGCTGAACCGTCGAGCGGCGCGCGCTCGGCGATGAGCATCCGAGCCTGGCTGTCGGTGATGTAGTCACGGGACGCGGCCTCGGTGATCTTCCGTTCGATTAGGCGTTCGTCGAGCATCTGAAGGCCGCCCGCCAATATGTCTTCGATCTCGCCGGGCAGGAGCCGCGCGGCGTGGAAGAGGAGTACCCGGTGCCCATCGAGTGCATCACGGATATTCCAGAGTTCGGTGTCGGTGAGGTGTAGATCGGACGGGAACGGTTCGGCACGGCGAGCGTCGGTGACGGTGCGGGCGACAGCAGAACGGAGGCCCGTAGGCCACGTCGTCGGGTCGTCAAGCTCGATCACTGTGCTCATGCGCGTGAATCTAGCGCGGCGACGAAGCGATGACACTGAGGGCCGAGCGGGGGAGTGCGGGCGTGTGACACTCTGGCGTCATGGATGACACGCCAGCTCAGGTTCCGACCTTCAAGTTGGGAACGCGGACACTCATCTTCAACGCCGCCTCCGAGGAACCGGTGGCGTGGGTTGAGGGTCTGCTCACTCTTCCCGTCGGCGCGATCATCCGCTTGACCGACCTGGGGGCCGGGCACGGCACGTTCGACGGCGAGGTTGTCCAAGTCGGAACGTTGCCGGTCTCCGCCGCATCTCCAGATGTCCCGATGGACCTGATGTTGCGCGTCATACCGTGGCAGGCCGGTGCCGCAGACTCGGGATCTTGAGGTGATCGGGCGGCTGCTCGCAGCCATCTTCCTGTCCATTGAGCCCGATTCTGGGCCTCAGTAGCCAGGAATGTGGCGATTCCCGTTCGGTCGTCACGGGCGTGCCACTTACTGTGGTGCAGCGGCGCCTCGGCCACGAGTCCATTAAGACGACCTCTGACAGGTACGGGCACCTCGCACCCGAAGCCGTGCGGATCTGCGCCGACGCCTCCGAGATCGCGCTGCGCGTCGCGTTCCCTCAGGCCGGCTAACCGAGCCGCTGACTGCTAGGTCCCACGGGTTGTCTCGCAGCAGCATAGTGAGTCCGGCGTCCCCGACATGTGCGCCAGAGTCGGCGCACCCTTTGGTCGTCTACCAGACGGACTGAGCGACGTCGTACGTCGATGGAAGTGGGACGGTCAGGAGCACCCGCCAGTTCTCGTCACCGATAGTGCTCGTGACGCGCAACCGCATCTGAGTTGCGGCGTCCGGTCCTACGACGACCCGCCACGCTACTTCCTTCGTCCCTATTGTCATCTGACCCCAGCGTGCGGATTTCGTGCGACCAACGCCGGGATCAACGCCAGTCTGCCCGTCGCCGAAGTAGACGTCGTTGCCGTCGATGATCTCGACTTCGACCGAGTCGATCGACTCTTCTTTCTCGAGAGTCAGCCACATCCGGTACCACTGGCCGGAGCTCACCTCCTCGATCTCTGTGCCGAACATCGGGGTTCGCTCGGTGTGGCGACGCTCAGATTCGATCTTGCGGAGTTCTTTGGTTTCGTCGGCGGCACGCTTGGCGAAGAGCGCGCTCCCTATTGAGACGACGACCGCTACCGCTGAGAGTCCGATGGCGAGATCCATAGACGCAGGCTACGGCCGTGCCCGGTTCGCCCGGAGGAACTGCGCCACGTGGGCGAACGACAGGGACTGACCTAGCGGACTTGCAGGACTGGCTCGGGGAGTTCTCGCGGGAGTCCGTCAACCCCGTCGAGGTCTTGCGGCTGTGTCTCGAGCCATTGGTCGTATCGGTCGGATGGGATGAACACGGCTGTGCGGTCGTGGATGTGGCCCAAGGCGTTGGCGTTCGAGGTGGTGGCGATCGTCGCCGTCCAGAGCCACTCCTTCGAGTCTTCGTCGGGAACCTCCGGCCCGTTCGCGATGAGGCGCGGTGCCGCTCTGCGGCTGCGTGGGCGCATCGGTCCTAGAATCGCCGCATGGCAGGCCCGCGTGTCTCGACGATGACCGAGGACTACCTCACCATCATCTGGAAGACGCAGGAGTGGCCCCGGGACCCCGTGTCGACCACGGAGATCGCGTCGATCCTGAGCGTGACACCCTCGTCGGTCTCAGCGAACCTGAAGAAGCTCGCGCGCGAGGGCCTGATCGACTACGAGCCCTACGGTCGCATTGACCTGACGCCTGCGGGTCGCGAGATCGCGGTCACGGTCGTGCGCCGTCATCGCGTCCTGGAGACCTACCTCGTCGAGTGCCTTGGACTGAGCTGGGACGAGGTCCATGGCGAGGCAGACGCGCTTGAGCACGCGGTATCCGATCTCGTCCTGAACCGGATGGATGACCTGCTCGGCAACCCCGCGTTCGATCCGCACGGCGATCCGATCCCCCGCGCGGACGGGACCGTCGAGCGTGTCGACGCGACCCGCCTCACCGAGGCCCAGACCGACTCTCGCGTTTTGGTCGTACGGATCTCGGACCGTGAGCCCACGATCCTGCGCTATCTCGAAGCCCGCGCGATCTCGATCGGGACTCGTCTGCGCGTTGAGTCACGAGACGTCGAGGCTGGCTCGTTGTCGGTCAGGCGCGCGAGCGCAGCGGATGGGTGCGAGGAACCGGTCGACGTTGCCACCGGAGCGGCCCGCGCCGTGTGGGTCAGCGTCGACTCGCCCGGGTAGAGGTCCCCACCCCGGCAGGCACGAGGCTGAACGCGCCCTCTTCCTCCTGGGCGTTGTGCAGGCGCAGGATCCCGTATAGCCCGTAGAGCAGGCGACGGAGCTCGACGACATCCTCCGGCTGGACGGTGTCGTTGTCGACGTCGCGGAGCAGCCTGCGCAGCCGGCTGACCTGGTGCTCGATCTCAGCGTGGGTGCGGCTCAGCGAGACGGTCGCATCCGAGCCGCCGAGCGCCCGCGTGACGAGCGGGACGAGCAACGCCTCATCGGCACGCTCGTGCGGGATGAGTTCGCGTTCGAGGCGGTCGAGCAGCCCGTGCGCAGGAACGAGGTCGGCGTTGTGGGTCGAGAGCGCGTCCGCAACCCCACGGATCTGCTCGACGACGGCCAACATCGCGTCGTGCTCCGCTTTCAGGACGTGCGCGGTGGCGACGTCGGAGGGTGGCATCGCGATCGTGTGCGATCTTCCGGGCAGAACCGCACGCAGCGCGATGCCGATCGCCAACACGTCGATGACCTCCTGGAGCAGCGCGCCCGCCGCGGGCGGCAGGTATCCCAGAGCCGCGGCGACCATCGCGATGAGCGAGAGGCCCATCCCGGCGCTGACCGCCTGGAGCGCAACGCGCTTGGACCGGCGCGCGATCAGGATCGCATCGGCGAGAGCGTCGATCCGGTCGACGGTCAGGACCACGTCGGCCGCCTCCGAGGACGCCGTTGCCCCCCGCGCGGCCAGCGCCACCCCGACCCCGGCCGCCGCTAGCGCCGGAGCGTCGTTCACACCGTCGCCGACCATGATCGTCGCGGCGTGCGCGCCTTCGGCCCGGATCGCGGCGAGTTTGTCGGCCGGGTCGCAGTCGGCCAGCACGGTGTCGACCCCCACGATCCGCCCCACGGTGTCGGCAATGTCGGCCCGGTCGCCCGTGACCAGGACCACCCGGCTGATTCCGACCTCGCGCAACGCGCGGACCATCCGCGGGGCGTCGGGCCGGATCGGGTCCTCGAGCAGGAACGCACCGGCGGGTTCGCCGTCGACCGCGACGAACACGGTCAGAGAGCCGTCCAGGTCCGCGCGACGACGCACCTGGCGCACCCAGGCGGGTGGGGGTCCGCCGACGATCCAGTCGGCCTTGCCGAGCTGCACCTCGTGGGATCCGACGCGGCCACCCAGCCCGTAGCCGTGCTCCTCGTGCACATCCTGCGGAAGCTCCAGCGCCAGCCCGCGGCGGGTCGCCGCCGTGACGATCGAGCTGGCCAGCACGTGCGGGGAGACCTGGTCGAGCGAGGCCGCCAGGCGCAGGATCTCCGCGGGGTCGACCTGGTCACTCGCGGTGATCACGTCGGAAAGTGCAGGCCTGCCCTGCGTGAGGGTTCCCGTCTTGTCGAACAGCATCACGCGCCCCGCAGCGAGCCGCTCCAAGGCGCCACCGCCCTTGATCACAACCCCGATGTGGGCCGCGCGAGACAGCCCCGACATGATCGCGATCGGCGCCGCGAGAAGCAACGGGCACGGAGTCGCGACGACCAGCACGGCGACGGCCCGCACGGAGTCCCCAGACAGCCACCACGCTGCGCCCGCCAGCAGCAGGGTGAGTGGGACGAAGATGATCGCGAACCGGTCCGCGGTGCGCACGAACGGGGCCGAGGACGCCTGCGCCTGCTCGACGAGTCGCACCACGCCCGCATACGTCGACTCAGCGGCAACCGCGGTCGCCCGGATCTCGAGTGGCGGACCGGCGTTGGCCACACCGCTGCGCACCTCGTCGCCAGCCGACCGCTCCACGGGCATGGGCTCGCCCGTGAGCGCCGCCTCGTCGAGTGTCCCGCCGGTCACGAGCCGCCCGTCCACGGGGACGACCTCGCCCGTGCCCACCAGGATGCGGTCGGATACGGCGACCTCGTCGACCGGGATCTCGACCACACCCCCGTCCACGAGACGCCGCGCGGTGCGGGGTGCGCGCTCAAGGAGCAGGCTCAGTTCTCGCCGCGCACGGGCTGCTGCCCGATCCTCGAGCAGCTGACCCGTGGCGAGCATCACCGTGATCACCGCACCCGCGAACGGCTCGCCCACCCACAAGGCACCGGCGAGGGCGAGGAGTGCGATCACGTCGACGCTGAGCCGACCACCCCGGATCGCGGTCACGGTCCAGGCCACCGAGAACACCAGCCCTAGCACGGTCCCGGTGACCCAGAGCGCCTCACCCCACTCGCCCGGCCCCACCAGCCAGAAAACGCCGCCGACGAGCAGCAGCCCGGTGGAGAGCACAAACAGCAACAGCTCGACTCGTTCCCGTACCCACGTCATGAAGCCACCCTGACGATGGCCCCCGCCATGTGTCTACGCGCACGTCAAGGTGTGGCACGCCTCAACCTCTTCCGCGGCAGTGCGCGGAAGTGAGACGTCACCTGTTCGCGTCGTGGACCCTCAATGAGGGCTTCTACGGCCTCCCCGACGTCGCATCGACCGCAGCCATGCATCGAGGAACAAGATGAAGGATCTGAACCGGCGCTTCGGCACGAGGTATCGCCAGCAGTTCACCGCGAACGGCCTGCGGAACCAGCAGACACGTGAACTTGAGATGCGGGAATGGCACGCGAACCAGATCGGTGGACGCTCGTAGCCGTCTCTGAACCGATCGTCTAAGGACCGTTTGGGGTCATGGTCCGACACGTCGAGGCGCGAGCGTCCGAAAGCCGCGTCCGTCACCGATCTCACGCGCAGCAAGGTGTCCCAGAGCGTCCACGGCCGCGTCTAGCCCGGAGCACGCTGAGGAGCGTCCGTCGTGGCGAGTTTGGAAGACTGGGGCGAGCAGCGCGCTGACCTGCATGTTTACCGGCCAATGATCTCTATGTGCACTCCGCGTGCACTCGGAGGTCCGCCACGCTTCGAATGAGAGGCTACGCGGGGGGAGCGGAGAGCCTGGACGCGATGGTCATCCAGGCAGCCCACCGGCTCGCGCCGCGAGTGGTTGCTCGCGTGCGCGCGAAAGCCGACATGGAAGGCGTGACGGTCACGGACATCGTCCGGAAGGCGCTCGAGGCTTACGCAGCATCGAGCCCTGGCGCCAAGGTCACGTACGTCGCCCGTCGGCCGCGATAACCCCGGAGCGCCCGGGCGGCAGGGCGGCGAGGGTCCGATCATCCCGATGGGCGAGTGTCACTGGAACTAGGCGCCACATCGACTACCGTGGCCGGTGCGATGACACAGACACCAACCGCGCCGAAGAACAGCCATCTTGGGGCAGCCAAGACTGCCAAGAACGATGAGTTCTACACGATGTGGGCCGACATCGAGCGCGAGATCAACGCCTACCTCGAGTACGACCTAGACGTGTTCCGCGACAAGGTCATCCTGCTCCCGTGCGATGACCCCGAGTGGAGCAACTTCGCCAAGTTCTTCGCGCTGCACTTCGTGGACTTCGGCCTCAAGAAGCTGATCTCGACGTCGTACGCGCCCGACAGCAACCCGGCGAAGGTCAACTACCAGCCGACCCTGTTCGAGTCGGAGAGCCCGGCGTTCGACGTCACCAAGACCCACGCCAACGGCAAGAAGTTCACTCTGGAAGCAAAGGACATCAACGGCGACGGTGTAATCAACATCGACGACCTCCAGTGGGAGTACCTCGAGGGCGACGGCGACTTCCGCAGTCACGAGGTGACGGCGTTGCGCGACGAGGCTGATTTCGTTATCACAAATCCGCCGTTCAGCCTCTTCCGTCAGTTCATGACGTGGGTAGTCGGGGGCGGAAGGAAGTTCTCGGTGATCGGCAACAACAACGCCATCACCTACAACGAAGTCTTCCCGCACATCATGGCTAACGAGCTGTGGAAGGGCGCGACGGCCAACAGCACCGACATGGTGTTCGGCGTCCCGAAGGGTGCGAAGGTGAACGACGCCGATCGGCTCAAGGCCGAGAAACTCGGCTATCCGGCAGACGACGGACGTGACTACACGCGGCTCGGGAACTCGTGCTGGTTCACCAACATTGACCACGGGCGACGTCACGAACCGCTGCAGCTGATGACCAAGGCGGACAATATCAAGTTCAGCAAGCACAAGGAAGTTCAAGGAGTCGGCTACCTGCCGTACGACAACTTTGACGCCATCGAGGTTCCGTTCGTCGACGCCATCCCCAGCGACCACGACGGGATGATGGGCGTCCCGATCACGTTCCTGGACAAGTACAACCCCGACCAGTTCGAGATCATCGGCAGCAGCCAGGGTGACTACCCGCCAACGAAGACGTACGGCCGGAAGCAGCGCGTCGTCGATGGTGTACATATGAAGTCGAACACCGGAACTCAGGGCTGCTTCGTCCGCACCGAATCCTTCGGCCCCGGAACGTACTTCGACGTGGGCTATCCCGTGAAGCGCATCTTCCAGCGGCTGTTCATCCGACGGAAGGCTGACTCGTGAAGACCGACCTCAAGCACTACGCCGTCGACCAGGTCGTCGAGGGCTTCGTCTACAACGAGCTCGAGGGCAAGGGCCTGTTCGGTCTGGCTGGCCAGCTCGTCATCCAGCCCGAGTACCAGCGCAACTACATCTATAACGACGGTAAGAGGGACGTCGCCGTCATCGACTCGCTGCTCAAGGGCTACCCGCTCGGCCTCATCTACTTCAACGTAGTGGGGGAGGTTCTCGAAGTTCTCGACGGCCAGCAGCGCATCACAAGCGTCGGGAGGTTCGTCACCGGCAAGTTCGCGATCCGCGTGGACAGCAAGGAGCAGACCTTCTCGTCGCTGCCACTCGAGGAGCAGCAGAAGATCCGCGAGAGCGAGTTGCTCGTCTACCAGTGCCAGGGCACTGAGAAGGAGATCAAGGAGTGGTTCAAGACGATCAACATCGCCGGCGTGCCACTCAACGCGCAGGAGATGTTGAACGCGATCTACTCCGGCCCGTTCGTCACCAAGGCCAAGGCTGAGTACAGCAACTCGAAGAACGCCAACATGCAGAAGTGGTCGTCCTACATCAAGGGCGATCCGAAGCGGCAGGAGATCCTTGAAGTCGCCCTGGGGTGGGTGTCGGGGGCTCAGGGCATCACCGTGGACGCGTACCTCGCGCAGCATCGCGGGGATGCAGGCATCGACGGTCTGACGACCTACTTCATCTCCGTGATCGACTGGATCGGTGGCGTCTTCACCCGGCCACCGGACAAGGAGATGAAGGGTCTGGAGTGGGGTCGACTCTACGAGCGCTACCACTCCAAGGCTTACAAAGCCGCCCAGGTCGACGCCGACGTCGCATCACTGCTGGGTGACCCGGCGGTCGCTACCCGCAAGGGCGTCTACGAGTACGTGCTCGGCGGCAAGACCGATCACGCCCTGCTCTCGATCCGGATCTTCGACGACAAGACCAAGGCGACGAAGTACCAGCAGCAGACCGAGAAGGCCAAGGCCAAGGGCATCTCCAACTGCCCGCTGTGCGCGATCGGCGACAACGCCAACAAGACCCGGATCTACAAGCAGGCGGAGATGGACGCCGACCACGCGACTGCCTGGTCGAAGGGCGGAGCGACGGACCTCGCCAACTGCGAGATGCTTTGCATCACCCACAACCGGGCCAAGGGGAACCGATAGCGCTTCGCTACCGATTCCCCTCCGGGTCGTGCAGCACTTCACCGCCACTGCGGTTCGCGTTCCCTCAGGCCCTATGACCGGGCCACGGCTCCAGGGCCTCGGTCCGCCAACACAGCAGTGATCGCGGATACCGTGCGCCTATGGCTCAGAATCGTCGGCGACGGCACCACACGGTGCCACGGTTCTACCTCGAGGGCTTCGCCTCAGGCGGACAAGTTCGGACCGTCGAGCTCCCGGGGGTCAAGCGGTTCAACCAGTCAACAGGCAACGCCTCGGCTATCACCGACTTCTACACGCTCTACGACGAGAACGGGCAACCATCAGACGTCATCGAGGCAGCGTTCGGTGAGATTGAGCAGCTCGTCGCTCCGACCCTGGCTGGCGTGATCCATAAGGGCGTTTGGCCTCTGGCAGGCGCGGACCGCGAGGCGGTCGCGATGTGGCTTGCCGTCCAGTACGTCCGCGGGCCTGACTACCGTCGTCAGGTAGAGCAGATTTCCGCGGCGTTCAGCAAGATGGAGATCAGCATGGGCGGCCGGGACGCCCTTCGTGCCACCGCTCGCGAACGCGTCGGTCGTGACATCACCGACGACGAGCTCGACGTCCTATGGGCGCAAGCGACCTCGCGTGAGGGGCCACCGATCGAACTGACGGCGCTCGGTCACGCGCGGCAGATCGGGGAGACTCTCCCCGAGATATACCCGTACTTCTACCGCCGCCACTGGAGTGTCGTCCGGTTCGCACGGAAGTCTCTGCTGACCTGCGACACACCCGTGAGTCTCGTACCCGACTGGCATAGTCCCGAAGAGGGCGTCGGATTGCTGACGGCCTGGGCTATCGCCGTGCCACTATCCCGGCGAGTCGCGCTACTACTGAAGGCGCCCGCGAGCGACCTCGAGTTCGAGACCGAGCCCGGAGACGCTGACGTCGAACTGCCTGCCTCTACCGAGTTGGCACGCATGTTCAACCAGATGACCGTCTCCAACGCTCGGCGTTGGATCTTCCTCCACCCGGATGATGAGGCGGTGGTCGACGCGTTCGCTCTTCACGAACCTCGGCACATCGAGATGATCGCGCCGGACAACGATTTCATCGAGTGGGGCGAGCGGTTGCGAGCAGACCCTGAGCCGAACCTGCCGACGTAGGCGTCTCCGGCTGAGGGTTCGGAATCGGGACTAGCACGTCGTCGACTCTGGCGCCCTCACAGTGCCCGCGACCGGCTATCGTCGCGGGCATGGTGTCGATGCGGTCCCGGCGGCTCGAAGGACTCCTCGGCGGCGCGCTGGACACGCTGACCTCGGACAACATCCGTTCGCTCGTTGACCTACGTATCGCCGAGGCGTTCGACCTTGACTTCAAGGAGCAGTTGTACGGGCACAACGACACGGGAAAGCGCGATCTCTGTGGTGATGTCGCAGCCATGGCGAACACCGCTGGCGGCGTCATCGTCATCGGGATCAGTGAAGACGATTCCGCCCGCGCCGCAAGCGCACCAGGCGTCGCCATCACCGAAGTCGAGATCAGTCGTATCCGCCAGATCGTCGCGGCCGGAGTGTCGCCGATGCCAGCGTTCGACGTGCTCGCGGTGGTTGATGTGGTTGATGGAGAGTCTGGTTCGGTCTCGCCCCACGGGTTCGTTCTCATCGCGGTACCTCGCAGCCCGCTTGCTCCGCATGCGGTGCTCATCAACGAGGGTCTACGGTTCCCGACTCGCAACGGCGCTACGACGAGATACCTCTCAGAGCCGGAGGTGGCGATCGCATACCGTGAGCGTCTGCTGGGTGCTGCTCGTCAAGCGAGTCGGTCCGAGGTGATCGAGGCTGACGTGCTCGAGCGAATCGATCGTACGAGGGACGCGTGGCTCGTCGTGTCTCTTGTGCCGGATCTTCCCGGCGAGTGCCTCATTACCGATGATTCGTTCGCGGCTTTCGAACGGTGGATCAGCACACGGCGGCTGACTCCGTTCGACAACACACGGGTGTTCTATAACGCGACCGTCGGGCAGGGGCGCATGGTCGCCGATGACACAAATACTGCAACGTTGACGCTGGCGCGTTCCGCCGCCACTGAACTGCACACGGACGGTGCGGGGGTCCTCGCGCTGCGCCTCTGGGATATCAGCATTAGCGGTATGAACCAGGAGGACGATGGCAATCGAATCGTCAGTGACGAGTACCTTGCGGCGACGATCATTGGCGCACTCTCACTCCTCGCCGAACATGCTCGGGATCGGGCCCAGACTTCGGGGACGGCCGCGGTGCGTGCGGTGATCGCACCCGCGCCCACCGCAAGCCAGACCTCCCTCGGCCAGGGACGAAGCCGACTCGCAGCCGTTCTTGGGCAGCCGATCACAACAGCGACCGAGCCGGTCACGACGTTTGCGACCTTGGATGACCTCGCAACACCGGGGCGCGCGCTCGTCGCAACCGCGGCGCGTCTGCACAAGGAGCTCGGACACGCTTTCGGCATTCCTGACCTTCCGCAGTTGACTCGCGACGGGAAGATCGTCCGCCGCAACTGGTCCCGCGGACAGCCGGACACCGTAGATGCGTGGGCCATCGAAAGCGGCGTCGAGTTCACGGAGTAGCACGCAGCGTCGGCCTCGGCATGGTCCGCAATCGCCAACCGAGCGATCAGACCGCCGCGATCAGCTCGGGTCCGTCGTTGTGCACCGTACCGACGGCCGGTCCCACTTCGCGGGCCTGCAGGACGGGCTCGGGAAGTGACCGCAGCAACTCGTCGACCTCGGTGGTCTCTTGCAGGTGGGTGTCGAGCCACTGGTCGTACTGGTCTGGTGGGATGAACACCGGGGTGCGGTCGTGGATGTGCCCCAAGGCGTCAGTCGCCGACGTGGTCGCGATCGTCGCGGTCCACAGCCACTTCTTCGGGTCATCCTCTTCCAAGCTCGGGTCAGGCCACAGCTCGTACAGTCCCGCGGCAGCCAGCAGCCCGTCGTCGCCTGCGTGCAGGAAGAACGGGGTCTTGGTGCCGTCCGGGTTCTTCATCCACTCGTAGTACCCGTCCATCGGCACCAGGCAGCGCCGGCGGGCCGCCGCGGCCTTGAACGAGGGCTTGGCGGTGAGCGTCTCGGAGCGGGCGTTGATCATCCGCGAGCCGATCTTCGGGTCCTTCGCCCACGACGGCACCAGGCCCCAGCGGACCCGGCGCACCGGGGCGGCGTCGGGTTCCTCCCGGGGTGGGCGTTCGAGGACCACCCGGATCCCCTGCATCGGGGCGACGTTCCATGACGGGTCGCGTTCCTCGCCGAGGATCTGCTGCACCATGAAGGCCCGGGCGATCTCGTCGTCGCGCCGGAAGCTCGCGTACCTTCCGCACATCGGCCCAGGGTCGCATCCCGGCTTCGGGTCCGCCAGCGTTCAGCGGCACACGACGTGCTCGGCGTGCACCCCGATGTACGCGGCGCGTGATCGCACGTCGCGGAGCTGCACTCGGACCAGCTGACCGGCCCAGCCGAGGGCAAGCGTGTCGACGAACTCGGCGCCGTCCCGCTGCCAGACGAGGCGGACGCGCACGGGGATCGGGGTGGTGAGCTCGTGCTGCCGCCGACGCTCGGGGACGTCGTGAGCGTTGACGATCCGCTCCCAGACTTCGCGGTGCGCGTGCCAAGTCACCTGCGACGGGGGGACGGTGGCGTCCACGGAGTCAGTCTGCGACGACGGTCCGACAACCCTCCGCGAGTAGCCATTCTTCTGTCTGTTGACCCCTGATTCGGCCGCAGTAGCCACATTTCTGGCTGTTCCCCGCGCGTGTGGTGAGCGGGGGTGATGCTGCTGGGCCCGATCGCCGTCATTGCCGCCGGCGCAGGCCTCACCCGAGGTGCGGTCTGGCAAACGATCGGTGCGGCCCGCACCGCGACGGCGGGGGTGGCAGCTCATGTGTGACGACGCGCCCGGGGTCTGCTGCGCGGACGACACCCGCCCCCAAGTGGAACGCACGAGCGCGGCGTACGCCGCCGCCTACCCCGCCGGACCAGCCGTCGGGGCACTCGAGCACGCCGGTGCCACGTGGGAGACCGCCGCCGACGACTGACACCGCGCCATCGCAGCACGGAGGCCCGCCGTTGCGCACGTGATAGGTGGGCGGGCGCTGATACGTTGCCGGTCATGGCTACTCCCTCAGGCGGTAGTGCCTGATGCCGGGATGGCCGAAGGACGCCGAAGCGAAGAAGGCTCTGCGCATCCTGCGCAAGGAGTTCGGCTGGTCGTACCCTCTGCCGCTCGGCAAGTCAGCGCACGGAGTCGGCCTGTTGGCGTGCGGCGACGGGTGTCGGTTCGTGGTCGACGGCACTGCGTCGAACACCGCGCGTGTCGTGTGGACCGTAGCCCGCAAGTGCACCCACGGCCACGCCCCGAACCGACGGCACTGGTGAGAGAACTAACCCAGTCAAGAGTTGCCAAGTGCCAACAGGTTGCCGATAGAGTAGTTAGACGCAGTCACCCAACGGCTGTGACCGAGGAGCGAAACCATGTCCACCTTCGCCTTCACGGCGACCGTGACCGGCCTTGACCTTGATGATGTCGACCAGCTCGAAGCCCTGCGCACAGGCGCGTTCGTTCTTGTGCCCGGTGAGATCGACGGAGTCACGTCGATCTCCGTGGAGGTAGACGCACCCTCCGGGGAGGAGGCACTCAAGGCACTCGTGGACCACGTCGCCCGTGTCGCACCGAACCTGACGTTCGTTCGGGTCGACGAGGATCTCGTCAACATCCCCGAAGTCGCCCTGCGGCTTGACCTATCGCGCGAAGCCGTCCGTCTCTTGGTCTCTGGCGCGCGCGGCGACGGTGACTTTCCTCGCCATCGGACGATCGTGGGCCAGCAGAAGCTCTGGGCATGGTCCGAGGTCCATGCCTGGGCGCAGGTGCACGGCCGGCTCTCCGATGATGAACCGAACCCTCTCGACGCCGCATGCGTCGACTGGTTCAACGGCCAACTGGTCCCCATGTCCGAACGCGCGCCTGCCACGACTGAGCAGGCCATCTGGACGCTCCTGGTTGTCGATCGACCGTGGGCGACGACATGGACTCGCGGACGGGGAGGCGCAACGTTGATCGGTGACCAGCGCAGGCACCGCTCATACGACGCCAGGACCGGGCAGGCGTGGCGATACGACGACGGCAGCCTTCGCTGCGACGACGACAGGAACGCCTGTGCCGTCTGACGGCACCGAGGTGCCCATTGTCATCACCGAGACAAAAGGCCTGCTCGGCGTACTCGAACTCGATGCGATCAAGTTCTACGAACTGCATGCCGAGTCCCTCGATCCAGAGGATGCGGACGGCGAGGACCACCCCGTCGAGTTCAAGACGGCGCATCGGTTTGCGCCGATGCGTGCGGACTACCGCGTCGCGATGACCGTACGGACACCTGTGCTCGTTGCTCGCATCGATGCCGCTGCGATGTTCGCGAGCGAGACAGCGTTGGACGTGTCTGACGAGATCCTGATCGACTTCGGCGACAACGTGGCGCTCATGACTCTCTTCCCCTACCTGCGGCAGGCTGTCACGGACCTCAGCCAGCGTCTCGGACAAGCGTTGATTCTGCCCGTGCTCCCACGAGGTGCCCTTTCGTTTGCCCCTGTTGTAGCGGACGACGAGACGCCGACCGCTGACGTGCCCACGGAGTAGCACGCCTACGTCGGGAGCGCGCTCACGGGCGCTCGCTCGGCGCTGTACCTGAAGCCGTCGGCGCGAGCTCGGGGCGCGCCGACATGTGGCGGTACAGCGTGGCCCGCGCGATCCCAGTCGCTGCAACGATCTCGGACATTGGCTTGCCGAGGTCGCGGAGGTGCTCGGCATAGGCGAGCCTCTGCGGGTCGACGACTGTCTTTCGTCCGGGCTTGCGGCCTTTCGAAATAGCCACTGCCCGGGCATGAGCCGCACGCTCCCGGGAGAAGGTGACCTCCATCTGGGCGAACAGTAGAAGCATGATCATCGCCAGTTCGGCCATCGGATCGCTCGTGGACGTGTTGACCGGGAGCGGGTCCGCGATCGTGCGCACACCAATGCCGCGCTCCTTGAGGTCGCTGACGGTGGTCAAGACTCCTTGGACTGTGCGCCCGAGCCGGTCGAGCGTGTAGACGACGAGGCAGTCTCCTTCGCGGGCGTAGGCGATCGCGTCGTTGAGGCCCGGCCTGTCGACGGTTCGGCCGGACTTCTTGTCCACGTAGATGCGTTCAGCCGGGACGCCCGCGCGCTCGAGGGCGTCGATCTGGCGCTCGAGGTCCTGGTGGGTGGTCGAGACGCGCGCGTAGCCGATGTCCATGCTCCGAGCGTATCGGAGTCTTATATCGGACGCTGTCGTGAGACGGGTGAAAAGAGATAGAAATTGAGACGCCCTGAGTCGCAAGATCACGCTCCTGGCCGGCAGCGCCGGAAGGCGTCCCGCTACCAAGGAACTGAGACGCGGACTACTGAGCACATCCGAACGGCGTGCTTGCCGGCCATGGTCGCGGACTTGGTATCGATGCGGTCACGGCGGCTTCTAGGGCTCCTCGGTCGCGGGATTCTCCCGTAACCGACGACGCGCTTTGTCCGAATCGATCTGACGGACGCCTCTCTGCGCCATACTTCCGGCATGAATGTCCTGCGGCATCACAAGCACTTGAGCTTGGCCTGACTCGTGCCACTTGCCTTAGTGACCCGTTTCGAGGCGCTTGAGGATGGTGCGGGTGGTCTCGGTGAGGTTGGGGTCGAGGGTGAGGCGTTCGCCGTTGATCTCGATGGTTGCTGAGCGTGCGGTGCGTAGGGTCTGGACGATCTTCTTGATGCTGGTGCCGGTGGCGTCTTGCAGGTGGCGGGCCACGGCCAGGGCGGCGAACACGACGGTGAGATGGGCTTCGATCGCGTCGCGTTGATGGTGGAACACCGGGCGGGCCCGCAGGTCGGACTTGGTCATGCGGAACGACTGCTCCACGTGCCACAGGTCGTGGTAGGCCGCGATCACCGACGCGCCGTCCATCGTGGCGAGCGGCAGGTTGGTGACGTAGCCCTTGAGGCCGGCGAGCTGGCGGGCGCGTTCGACCAGTGCCCAGTCCACGCCCTTGGTCGCGCCGGTGATCTTCACGAACCGGTCGCGGCGCATCGGCCGGGTCCCGTCAGCGACCTTCTCGGCGCGGGTGACCATCGCGTTGATGGCCTTGTTGTCGTGGCGCTCGCGCGTGAACTTCCACTGGTAGACCACCCGCCTGGGCCGGGCCGCCTTGCCAGTACCCATGACGCGCGTGGACTCCAACACCTGGGCGTCGGTGAAGTAGTTGCCGTGGCGTTCGAAGTGGTCGGCCAGGTCGTAGGGCGCCTTGGTGATCCTGGACCCAACGATGAAGGAGAACCCGGCGTCCTCCAACGCGTTCAAGTTGCCCGCCGAGAGCATCCCGGCGTCGGCGACCACGACCATGTCCGTGATCTGGTGCCGGGCCTTGAACGCGGTCAGCACAGGGATCAAGGTGGTCGTCTCTGCCTTGTTGCCCTCGAACAGGTGCACCTCCAACGGGAACCCGCCCGGGTCCACGAGCAGTCCGACCTGGACCTGGGGGTCCACGCGGTGCTCCTTGGACATGCCGACCTTGCGCAGCTCGTCCTCGTCGGGGCGCTCGAAGTGCAACGTCGTCACGTCGTATAAGACCAGGGCCGCGGTCCCGGTCGCGGCGACCGAGTGCGCCCACGCCGCAGTGGAAAGCTGGCCGCGGTAGTCACGCTTCTGGCAGCGGGCCAGAGACCGGAACAAGGTCCGCAGACCGATCCCGGGAGCACCGATCTCCTCCAGGACCCGCACGACCTCAGCCTTCGATGTCGGCTCCACGATCCGTGCCAGGACCATCGCCCGGAACCCCTCATCACCCAGCACGTCGAACCCGAGACGGGTGTATGCGCTGGTCAGGACCCTCCACAACAGGTCCGCGGACGTCCCCACGACCCTCCCACCGGCAGCGACCGATACAGGGCGCCCACCAGGTACCGGCGCCGGCTGGGCGAGGAGCGCCGCCTCGGCGGTCCAATCCGCGACCTCATCCATCCGCGCCGGAACCACCGCCAGGTCCCCCAGGTCCAGGACGTCCTGCCCCGGGGACAACCGCTCACGCGCCGCGGCCAGCAGCAACGCGAGCTCGGCATCGGTATGCGCAGACCCAACGTGCTCCACCTGCTCGACCTGGCGGCCTCGGCGCGTAACGACCTGGACCGCGACCGCTCCCGAAGCGGTGCGGACCTTGCGTACGAACCGCGAGACCACCCCCGAAGGCTTCCACGAGAAGGTTCTTAGTGACCACATCACCACCCACTACAACGCGAACCCGCAGGTCAGGAACGCGCGCTCACGGCCGAAGACCGAGAGTGGCACGAGTCAGGCTTGGCGACTCTCGCGCTTTGTGTCGTCGCAGGTACCTCCGGGCTGGCGGGGTGTTCTTCGCGACCATCACCGTGCGCGGCCGCCTTCGAGACCGCAGCGGCCGTTCCAGCAGACCAGGTCAACGACGACGAGATGCTTCAGACGGTCAGGGTGTGCGACGGACAAGAGTGGTTCAGCCAGCTTGAGGCGCACCCGCAGACGGTTGGAGTGACGAGTGTCTCCGCGCAGGACGAGACCACAGTCGTGGGCCTTCTCTGCTCGAGAGTCAGGAAGGGCGAGAGTCGAATGTGCGATGAGCGGAAGGCGGCGGGCCTTGGCGGCGCGGAACCTTCTCCCTCGGTCTCGCCATAGCTCGTCGAGCCAGAGGTGAACGTGCGGGCTGTGCCGGGCTAGACCGACCAGTAGCGGTCGTTTGTCGGGCACGCGGTCTCCGCACGGCCGAGGAACACCCCGTGTGCCGCCCACGTTCGGGCCGGGACCATGCCTACGGGGCGTGACCGGTGAGGATCGTGACCGGGCGCCGTCCAGAGTAATGAGCCCCTCGATGCCGGCAAGAGACTCACGGAGGGCTTCGAACACGTAGCGGATGGTGCTCACGGCGCGACCCGCACTGCTGGCTGCTTACCAGATGCCGTCGGCGCGAGTTCGGGGCGTCGTGGCAATGGCGGTATCGTGCGAGCGAGTCCAGCAGTGATCGATGGTGTGCCGCGTGCGACGATGCAGAAAGTCACGTCGGCGCATGGACTTCCAATGTCGCCATGGGGAGGCGCTCAGAGTGAGTCGATTGAGCGAGCTCGTAGATGCCGCGGCAAACGGTTCGACCGCCCTCTCGGCGCTGCTGCGCCAGGTCAAAGTGGTGGCCACCAGGATCGGCGCGGCAGACCTCCGGGAGTGGGTGGACCAGGAACTGGCCGGGTACGACATGGCTGCCACGTTGCCCGCCTACCGCGGTACGCGGCAGTTGCCTGTACGCGGCACCTGGTCTGGACCGATGGGATCGCAGCTGCAGGGGCAGGTTTCGCATGTGGGTCTGTCTGAGGAGTTCGTGACGGGGCTTTTCTTCGCGGCGATTAGGCAGCCGATATCCGAACTGGAGATGCTCGCCAGCGGAAGTACGGATCCCGGGATCGCTTGGGACCCGTGGGCAGTCCACCACTACGACCAGGTCGAACGTGGCATCGGCTTCGAGTACATGACTCTCGTCGAGGCTCATGTTGTCGTACCACGATCGATGCTCGCCGGCGTCCTGGACGGGATTCGCAATCAAGTGCTCGAGCTCGCATTGGCGCTCGAAGCGGCGTCACCCGATGCAGGCGAGCCCCAAGGCCCCACCATCGCCGATCCGGCGGTCCAGGGTGTCGCTCACCAGTTCGTCGTCAACGTCTTCGGTGACGGCACCAACATTGCGCTTGGCTCCGGGTCCTCGGCGACGTCCACAGTGATCAAAGGGGATCTCGCGTCGCTCATCGCCGCCGCACGCTCGGTCGGCCTGGATCAGGAAGCCGCGCAGGAGTTCGCCACAGCGGTCGAGACGGACGGGCGCGAGGACGGGCCGACGACCACGGGATTTCTTCAGAGAGTCAAGACCGGGGCGGTATCGGTCGCTGGCGGTGTGGCTTCAAACATCGTCGCCTCATTGCTCCTGCAGGCGGCAATGCTGTACCTGGGCACTGGCTGACGGACACCGCGTGACGCACCAGGCGAGCCGGACGGCGACCCGATACTGGTCCTTTCTGGGGCACCCCGTCACCGTCGCTCGGTAGCCTCACTGCCATGCGGTCACAGGACTTCTTCATCGAGACGGCCGACGAAGGGCCGTGGGGCAAGGCGCAACGCGTTCTTGACGAGGCACTCATCGAGCAGATTCACGCCGGTGCTGGACGTCGGGCCGACGTCGAAGTAGCTGTTCCGCTCGCTCGGCTGATTCACGATGAGTTCGAGGGCCACGGCACGGACGGCAACACGCGGCTGTCCAATATCGAGTCACGAGGCGCGATGGCTGCTCTTCGGGCAGTCCTGGCACGTCTCGACGTGCCGTTCGCTCCACCATTTGACGACTTCGACGACTTCCGCACCTACTGGAAGCGGAACGGGGCGGCCGGGACTGGCGGGTGGCAAGCCCGGCGCGACATCCTCGCCAAGCTCTTCAACCCCGTGCACGACCAGCTCGCAGACCTCCAAGTCGGCGCTCTCAGGTCCGTGCTGGCGCAACCCGTAACAACCCACCCTCGCACCGGATGGACACGCGTCGACGAAGAGGTTGCCGAGTTGCGCCGCCACTTCCAGGCGGCGCGGACCCCGCAGGACTACCGCAACGTTGGCAACGACTGCGTGATCGTCCTCGAGCGGCTCTCGGCGGCGGCGTACTCTGCGGACCGGCACCTCTCCGGGGACGACGACGAGCCGCCAGTCGCGAAGACGAAGGACCGGCTCGATCGCGTCATCGAGGTGGACCTGCCAGGGCCGGAGAACGCCGAGCTGCGGAAGCTGGTTCGCGCTGCCATTCAGCAAGCGCAGGCGGTGAAGCACCGGACGCCGAACCGCCGGCACGCCGGGATCGCGGCCGACTCCGTGATCCTCCTGGCGAACATGTTCCGGCGTCTCGCTGAACCAGAGGATTGATGCTCGGAAACCGTCTTTGAGGACAGGCCTCGATATGCGGGAGCGCGGACACCCCCCGTGCGCGGTGTAGCACCGTGCAGCTCGTGTGACCGACCGCGCGGAACCGGTACCTGGTGTTGACTCATCACCGTGGCCGTTGACACGAAGCAGACGAAGACGATCGGTGAGCACTACGCCTGCTCAATGCTTGCTCGCCACGACTGGGCGCCCGCGCTCACGAGAGACGGTCTGGCGCGAACCGACATCCTCGCCGTGCAGACGACCGGGCAGCGCCACACGATCGAAGTCCAGGTGAAGAGCATCCGGGGAACATCCCCGACAGCGTCCTGGCCGCTCGGACCCAACTCCCAATCCAGAGCTGAACATGACCGCGAATGGTTCATCTTCGTGGCCATCGACCACAACCCGCTCGGACCGATGCGGACCTTCATCGTCCCGCGCAATCACGTCGCAGCGGCAACCTGGATTGAGCACATGCACTGGCTGACCGAGCCGGGGATCCCCGCGGGGACACGTAACACCGGGATCGAGCGTGCACGGACCTCACTAGCGACGTTCTCGGGCTACGAGGACAGGTGGGATCTGCTTCTCAACTCAGCGGACGAAGCTCCCGTCCTGCTCCCGCCGGCCTTCCGCACGTACGCACTCGAAGCACGCGTCGGACTCCCCTCTGGGCACCCATGGACCGGGCGCCTACCCGAGTGGTGAACGCTGCGTCGGAGTCGATTGCAGGTCATCAGTGGCTCGGTCCGCGAGCTCTGCGGACTGCTCGGGCCCTTGCGTGTCACGATGAGGGCGGTCGCGTGGTTGAGCCCAGCGCAGTCTGGGTCCGTGCTAACGGCTGCGGCAGTGTCCGTCGCGTTGATTTCCAATCTGCTCGCAGATCGGCTCCCTCACATTCCGGCCCGTATGGGTCACCGGAGGAGCAGGAACGAGGAGGTGGTGTCCATGGTCAAGCGTCTCGTCGGCAACATCGGCAGGGCTTCGTTCGTGACACTTGGTTCGATCGCGTCGGGCGTCGCAGTCGCTGCACTGGGCTGAGCCACAAGGCCGCATGTCAGGCGGGGAGAGCGGACGAGCGTGAGTAGCATCCGAGAGTGCATATACCCAGGCTCTCGGAACGGCGCGATCACGTGCTCACGGCGATCCTGTACGACGCGACGGACGGTGGGCGCGTCGGAGCGAACCCCCTCGAGGCGCTGACATCGACCGGGCTGAACTTCGAGGATGCGCAGCGATGGGTGCTCGACGCCCGAGCGCGTGACCTGCTCACACTCGATGACGGCATCGCCCCCGAGGCGCAGTTGACCGCTGTCGCACGCGGCCAGATTGAGCGCGCAAGACAACGCGCCTCCGACAGGTCAGCTCGCCGACGACTCGCGATGGCGCGCCTTCTCGCGTGGGCCGATTCTGGCGGCCAGAACATCGCAACGTTCGAAGCCAGTGATCACGCATGGGCAGACGGTGCCCGGTTCACCTTCGCCGAATCCGTCGAGGCTGCTGAACGTCTGCGTGACGCCGGACTTGTGGACGCGAAACTCCACACGGCGGGGGGCGGGGATGTTGTCCGTGCCGACATCACGCGGATCTCCCCGGCTGGACGCGAGTGTCTGGAGGACTACGACGGCGACGTGAGCGCCTACCAGGCCGCAGCCGTTGCGCGAACGCACGTCGGGGCGCAGCACATCACAATCTCCAACGTGACCGGGCCGGTGACAGTTGGCGGTCATGGCTCAACGAACTCGTCCGGCTGGGCGTTCGACCCTGAACTCGTGCGCGCACTTGCTGAGACGCTCACCAATGAGCGTGACGCACTCGGGCTGACAGCCGAGGACGCCGCGGATCTCGACGACCATGTCCTCGCGCTAACTGAGGCTGCCGACCCGAGCCGGGTGCAGCGCGCGGTTCGATGGGCAGCGAACCTCGGCAAGGTTTCCGCTGAGAAGGCGATCACGTCGTATGTCGAGTTCAAGAGCAAGCAGATACTCGGCGGGTGAGTCTGCACGCAGCGGCGAGCACGTCGTACGGGTGAGCGTGTCAACGACGGGGCTAGAGGGTCAGTCTCAGGGCGTCGCTGCTCTGCTCGATGCACCGGAGCTGACCCTGAACGCAAAGGAGTGTGACGACACGCTCGGTGACATCGACGGCTGGGACGACGGCACATACGCCGCTGCCGAGGAAGAACTCCGCAGCGGTGAGTCAGGCTTGATCGCCATCAGGCTGGGACTCGCAGACCTGAGCCGACCCCGCGGCTCCTTCGATGCGCCACCCGTGCCGGTCGTGGCGGTCGGTGAGCCGGGGCGGCGCTCAAGGAGCGCGTCGTGTCGCGTCAGTGCGCCGCCGCGTAGGCCGCACGGACCTCGGCGGAGATGCGTCCACGCTCGGACACCTCATGACCGTTGGACCGCGCCCACTCGCGGATCACGGTGGCCTCACCGTTGGCGGGGCCGGACGTCCGGCGACCACGGTTCGCGGTGCGGCTGACCGTGCGGCCGCCGACCTTGCGAGCGTGGCCGACCCACGACGCGAGCGCGTCACGGAGCTCGGCCGCGTGACCGCTGGTGAGGTCGATCTCGTAGGAGATCCCGTCGAGGGAGAACGTGACCGTCTCGTCTGCCGTGCTGCCGTCGGTGTCGTCGACGAGCAGGACCTGAACTCTCTGGGCCATTGCGGTACCTCTTTGATGTTCGGTGGAACCCGGGTGGTGCACAAATGATCGCACCCGCGGAAACCATCGTCAAAACGATAGGCACCGCACGACGGAAGACTCCGCTGAGTTTCCCCGGAATGCGGCTGCGAGGACTAGCCGCTGATCCGGACACACTTACCCAAGCTCATCCCTGCTGGTGTCCTTGCGCCACGGTGCATCCTGGTCGGTGAGCGTGTCGAGGATGAACTCGCACCAGAGGCGCGCAGCGTTGACGACGAGACGTGCGTGCCGGGCGCCGAGGCCAGAACGGGCCGAAGCCCCGCCATGCCCTGTCCCGTAGCCAGCATTTCGTAGCTCCGCGACACCGGCGGTGATCGTCGTCGCTGCGCCGAGGATCTTCTTCACGGAGTTCGATCCGTCAGGGCCGGGAGCGGCGTTCGTGCTTTGAGCGCTGGTCGCCGCGTAGCGTGATCGCATGTCTCTACCGATCAGGGCGCTGCGAGAGATGACCGACGAGCAGCTCATGGATGAGTACGACGCGGTGGCGGCTAGCACGTTCGTCGGGATCAACTACTACGCCGACGAGCTTCGACGGAGGGAACAGGCTGCCGCGAACCGGGCGAGTGACCGGCTCGCGCGGGCGTCTCTCCGGCTGTCGTATGCGACCCTCGTGCTCTCCGCGGTAGCGGTCGTGATCGCGCTGGTTCACCACTAGAGCAGACACAGCGCCGCCCCCACCATGACGGCAGGGGCGGCGCTCGTGTGGCCATCGACGCTCAGTAGCCGGAGAGCACCAGATACTTCCGGGCGTCCGCGACTGCATGGTCAACGTCGGTGATATTCCCACCGATGAAGTAGCCGTCGACGGCATCTTGGTCTGGCATGTAGTACCAGAGGGTTCACCCATTTCCATGAACCGGGTGGCGCCCCCACGTCAACATTGGACGGTTCCCGTCCATCGTCGGGTCTTCGACCTCAGGCTCGAAGCGAACGTCAATCTCACGCTCTTCCATTTCCCCATCCTCCTCGGTCGTGGCGCTCACCGCGCGCCGCCCACGTGCGGGCCTGTGACGCGTCGTACGGCGCGCGCCCGGGCGACGCTCAAGGCGCGCGTCGTGTCAGTGCGCCGCTGCGTAGGCCGCGCGGAGCTCGGCGGAGATGCGTCCTCGCTCGGACACCTCATGGCCGTTGGACCGCGCCCACTCGCGGATCGCGGTGGCTTCACCGTTGGTAGGGCCGGACGTCCGGCGACCGCGGCTCGCGGATCGGCTGACCGTGCGGCCGCCGACCTTGCGAGCGTGGCCGACCCACGACGCGAAAGCGAGCACCTCCCGCGACTCCCACTAGCGCCGCACCGGGTCGAAAAGTCGGTCACCTTGTCGTCGAACCGCGTGGACCGCGCGGCAGAGGACGACGCCGGACGCTCACTGCATGCGCAGTTTCGGGTCCGTCGGCGATGATGAGCCTATGGTCGACGATCCAACTCTTGCAGGCGGCGCAGGGACTGTGGCGTTCTCCCTTGGCTGGCGCCTGGCGGAGCTCTATGACAGCAAGGGCTTGTCGGGACCTTTGAAGAGAGATTTGGAGCTGCCGGATCATCTTCCCGGGGTGGGCGAGATGTCCTCCCGCGAGAAGGCGCTTGCCTTGATAGCGCACATCGATGCCGACCTGCACGCAGTCGGCACAGCCGTGGGAGCGACGCTGCCATCGGCCGATGGCATCCGCATAGCTATGCTTGCTCCCGGCCACCAGCGCGACACGGTGCTGCGCCCAATTTACGTGCTGTACCTGAGCGTGCGTGACCAATTGGCGGGCACCTCTCCGATCGCAGCTACCAGCTTCGGTCTGGGACGAATGTTGGCCGATACCGCCCTTCTACCCACCAAAGACACTCCCGCGGTCTTCAGCCAGCAATTCGAGCGCTTTCGCTTGGAGAACGCGTATCGCTGGTTGGACGACCTGGATGCGGCGTTTCCGCCGCGGTCGGCATCTGCGGTTCGTGCCTCCCTGACGGCATGGGGGGAGTGGGTGGGCGCGAACAGCACGAACGGTAGGATTGAATCCCGGCACTTCGACGCCTACCTGATCCGGCGACTACAACGCCAAGGAGACATGTGGCGCCGTCTGCTGACCGGTGAGAAGGCGGCCGAGACGCTGCCCGATGCCAAGGCATACCGAGACGCTGCCACGGAGATGCTGCGGAATACCCGGCGGATGTTCTTCCGCTTCCTGTGGAAGTGGTCACTGATCGCCTTGATCGCGGTAGCCGCCGCCGCCGGCGCCATCATGCTGTCGGTGACCCACGCTCCAGCTGGCACAGATCGCCTGACCTCGGTGGTGATATCTGTGGCTGGGTTTCTCGGCGTTTCCTGGACAGGCATCGCGGCGACCTTCGGACGAGTGATGAGAAAGGCTGAGCAGTCCCTGTGGGAGGCTGAGGTCGAGGCCGCAATCGGTCGAGCCGCCACGGTTCAGCCACATACCAAGAGCGACTGGGCTGAGCCGTCGACAGCCGAGGAGCTGGAGGAGGAATCGGCGCCTCCGGCTGCAAGAACATCGTCCCAGGTAAGAACACGCCCGTCGCGCAACGGTAGGGCGCCGCGGTGATCGCACGCATGCCCCGGACCCAGCGCTCGGGCTCGCAGCTGACCAGCGAACGCTCATCGACCAGTTCGTCGCCGAGCCGTGGACCTTTCGGCATCCCACCTCCGCGAACGGGCACTGCGATGAGTGACCCAGCCTCACACTCAACGACGGTCCGGTCCCGGAGCGTCATCTACGGGTGTCTCTGAACCGATCGTCTATGGACTTCCGGAGGCTTCAGGGGGCCCTGCGAGCAGTGTCCGAAGCCCGTGGCGACAAGTCGCAGGTCATCGGCGTTGAAGATGCTCGGCGTGCAGCCGCGCGAGCGCCGTGCGGGATCGCGGTCGTGGAGCTGGGCACACGCACCAGCAGTCTTGCCCACACGAGTGCTAAAGCGGGCCTTGGCGCACTGCACCTGCGCGGCCGGTCCTCAGGCTTCGCGGGCTACTTGCGGTGTTCGCCGGGTCGGCAGCCTGTGCGGGCGACCCAGTCGGTGAGACGGATTCTGGCGGCGGCGAAGTGGTTCATCCAGGCGAGGGGTTCGTCTCCGTGGGCGGAGGTGGCGTAGGCGGTTTGCCATGCGGTGTATAGGGCGGAGAGTTCTTCGATGACGGGGCCATGCTTGTCCCAGCATGCGGGGACGGTGCGGTGGTCCAGGGTGAAGCGTTTGGTGAGCCATCGGACCCAGTCGGTGAGCTCGTCGAGCATCTCGGCGGCGTGCTCGCCTTGTAGGCGGGGCCAGCAGATGACTCCGTCTGGGCCGAAGGCGGTCCGCGGTTTCGGGTAGAACTCGTCGTCGGTGGTGGTCATCGCGTCAGGCTCCAGGTCGTGTCGGGATTGGTTGGTAGCGGTTCGCTGAGCGCCGTTGGTGTTGGTGGGGCGGTGGGTTCGTGGGGGGCGCCGGTGAGGTCGTAGTGGGCGGCGATCGCTGCGATCTGCCGGGTCCACGCCGCGCGGGCGGGGCCGGGATCGGGCAGATCGCCCAAGGGTCGCAGCCATCCCGGGCGGGTGGCGATCGCGACGTCGGCGAGGTTGGTGATCCGCCCGGAGATCAGGGCATCGATCTGGGCGATGGCGTCCGCGGCCGGGTCGGCGGGGTCGACCGGTTCGGGCCGGTGGTCGTGGGCAGCGCTGGTGGGGTGCCGGGCTTCGCTTTGCGCGTCGAGCCAGGCCGTGACTTGTTGGTGCAGGACGGCGGCGATGTCACCGGCGGGGTTCGGATCGCTCAGTGGCCTGGTCGCGACAAGTCGGGTGAGAACGTCGCGCATGGGGTGGCCGGCGTTCTCGCCGTGGCGCAGCGCGGTGATGAGCGGTCCGCGGGCGGGGGAGGAGTCGATTGCGTGGACCTGGGTGGGGGTGAGCTCGCAGTGGGGCAGGGTCTGGATCCAGTGGCGGGTGGCGGCGTCGGCGGCCAGGGTCTGGCGGATCGGTTCCAAACGGGCCAGGGAGCTCGCCTCGTCCAGGTTGCGGGCGGTGGTCTGGGTGGCTGAGAGCTCCGCGCCGGGGGTGGCCAGGATCCGTTCGAGGACGTCGCGGCCGGCGGGTGCCCCGTGGGGGTCGGGCAGGTCGTCGCACATCGGGTCCAGGAGATCGGTGGCGACGTACACGTGGTTGACCGCCCGCCCGCGGGTCATCGCGACGTACAGGTTCTCCCGGGTCATCCTCGGGGCGGCCAGGACGTGGGCGTGGTCCACGGTGATGCCCTGGGCGCGGTGGGTGGTCGTGGCGTAGCCGAGGTCGACGTGCTCGGCGACGTACGTCGAAGTCAGGTGCACCACGCGGGCCGTGTCCGCGCCTGCGCCGTCGAGGTCGGCGCGGTTGGGGTTGCGGGTGGTCTGGGTGGCGGTCAGGGACCCGTCGGGGTGGGTGAGTGTCACGTCCCACAGGTCGCCGTTGCGCACGTACCCGCCGCCCGCGACGTGCAGGTGGCGGGCGTTGCGGCGGGTGATGATCCGGTCCCCGGCGCCGATCGTGACTCCGGCCTCGGTGGTGACGCCGGTGGGTGCGACGAGGTGGTCGGTGACCCGGTCGGTGTGGGCGCGGGTGTTCAGCGCCTGGACGGCGTGGGAGTCCGGGGCGAGCAGGATTGCCGTGTGGCCGTCTGCTTCTGAGGTTTGCCAGGACGTGTAGGCGTCTTCGAGCATCGCCTCACTCGGGCCGGTGCTGATCCGGTCGTGCTCGGCGTAGGCGTCCAACGCGTGGGGGTTACCGACCCGCAGCAGGCGGGTGGTGTGGGCTTCCCAGCGGTGGGTGAAGCGCCACAGTGAGGTGAGCATCGTGGGGTGCCCGTGTTCGGCGAGCAGGCCGAACGCCCCGCCGGCGTCGACGGCGGAGAGCTGGGCGTGGTCCCCGACGAGCAGCACCTTCGCGTCCGCATCGGTGGCCTGGGCGACCAGGGTGTCCAGGGTGAACGTCCCGGCCAGCGAGGCCTCGTCGATGATGAGCAGCTGCCCGGAATGCAGCGTCCAGGTGCGCGTCTGGGCGGGCAGGGCCGTCACTGCCGTGGCGATGTGGGCGCCCTGGGCGGCGCCGGTGCGCGGGTGCAGGCCAGTGGCCATGGCGGTGAGCTCGTCGATCAGTGCCGCGCGTTGGACGTTGCCGGGCCCGGCGGACTCGTAGATCCACTTCGCGGTGTTCTCACACGTGACGCCCAGGGCGTCGGCGAGCTCACCGGCCGCGGTGGCCGAGGGTGCCAGGCCGATGACGCTGCCCGGGCCGTGGGTCTTCTCCCAGGTGCGCCGCAACGCGAGCAGAGTGGTGGTCTTGCCGGTGCCGGCCGGACCGACCAGCACGTCCACCCGGCGCCCCGACGTGGCGATCGCGGTCACAGCATCGGCCTGGTCAGTAGCCAGGAGCACCTGCCCGCGCCCGTGCGCGACGGTGACGGGGGAGCAGGTCACCTCGTGGGCGGCGGTCCGACGCGCCACGGGTGCCCCGGTGGTCTTGGTCGCGGCAATAAGCCTGGTTTCGGCGTCCAGGACCCGCAGGTCGGTGTACTTGTCCTCCGCCGGGCGGGAGAACACGGGTGTCCCGTCGGGGCGCTGGTAGGTGGCCGGGACGGTGAACAACTCGGGGGCGGCCAGGTTCACGCACCGCTCCAACACCGCGTCGACCACGCGGGCGTGAAGGGCGTGCCGGTCGGTGGGGGTGGCCATGCGCAGTCCCCGGGTGGTGCGCGCCGCCTCGGCCAGGACGTTCGCGCGGGTCCAGGTCGAACGCCGGGTGATCACCTGCTCCAGGGTCTCCGTCGCCAAGCGCCCCACGACGTCACCGCTCACCTGGGTGCTGGTCAGCGGCCGCACCCGGGAGGTTGTCATGGCGGCGGCGACGAGCTCTTCGGGGGTTCTGCCGGTGGCGACTTGTCCGCGACGCCGCCAGGCGGTGAACAGGTCGGCGAGGTTGCGGACGTGCTTGTTGGGGCGGGTCGCGCGGGTCACGACCTGGCGTAGGCGGGTGGTCTCGATCCGGTTCGGGCCACGACCGTGGGTAGCGATGAACTGAGCCATCGCGGTGGTCATGGCCTGGTCGATCTGGGTGGACCTGGTAGAGAACGTCGCGAGCAGGTCATCGCTGATACCGGTGACCTCGAACGCAGGGGTGCGCCGAGGGCCGCGGTGGCGCCACCCCCACGACACGGGCAGGCGCCGGGCGAGCTCGTCGGCGAACAGGTTGTCGTAGACCTCCGAGATCGACACGACCGCATGGTGCAGAGCCCGGGAGTCCACCGCCCTCCACGCGCCGTCGGGGCCTTGGACCTTGTTGGCAACAACGACGTGGGTGTGGATGTTCGGGTCACCGGTGCGGGTGTCCCAGTGGTCGAACGCGGCCGCGATCAGACCCCGGGTGGGCACCTGCGCACACGAGCGGGTCCCGGTGCGAGTGAACAGGGCCGTGTCTTCCAGGAATGCGATGGCCTGGTCGACGGCGGCCCGGTGAGAGTCCAGCACCGCCTCCTGCGTCGGGGTGTCACCCAGGGCCCACAGGGTTGAGGCGGACTTCTGGACGGTGAACGTCAGATCGAACCCCGCCACCGCCGACCTGGCCGGTTTGGCCAGCTCGACCCGGGTGATCGTCTCGATCGCGCCCTGGCGTTCGACGGCGCCCATCTGGTCGGGCAGCTCGGCGACACGGGCGGCGATCCGCTCGCTCGCGGGCGCGAACACCGGGTACGCCTTGCCCAAGACCACCGCGGTGATCGGGTCGCGGCCCGCGCCGAACAGGTTCGCCATCGCCTCCTGCGTCACCCGCGCCCCAGCCTCGATGCCAATCCCGCCGGCCAGGCCCGTGAGCCCGGCCCCGAGCCAGCGCCCGGGCGGGTTACCGGTCTCGGTGTAGTACACCGTCAACGGCGTTGCCCCGGTGCGGTCGCAATCCCCGGACGCGGTGTGCTTGAGCAGGTACTGGTAACCCGCACCAGCCGACAACCGATGCACCGACATCACGGCAACCACACCCCTTCACCCGGGCCGCCCGGGATCCCCGGCCCACGGGACCGGGAGTCATCGAGCGACTGCTCCTACCAGCAGGTGTGCAGCCCGGGGGTAGAAGACCGGGTTGGGGCGGCGACGAAAACTCCAAGAGCCAGAGGAGTCCCGCAACTTCTTCGCCGTTCGCCCCGCCCGTGACGGGCCGGGGATTCGGGTGGGCTCGAACCCGATGTTCTGCCCCAGGCGCGCACACCTGCTGGTAGCAGGACGTCGTCCACAGAACCGCCCAGTTCGGGTGCGGGCGAACGGCGAGGCTGCTGAGCCTGGGAACAGGTGCCGGCTGGAGAGTCCAGTCCGGCGGGGGAGGGGAGTGGTCATGACGGAGACGTGGACGACGCCGGCGCAGGTTCTCACCGCTGGCGCGAAGGGCTGGTCCGGGGTGTGGACCCTGGCCTACGCCGCGGGGCAGGCGGCGGTGAACCTGTCCGCGGTGCCGGGCGCGGATGACGACCTAGGCCTGAGCTTCGCGGCACTGGATGTCTCCTACACGCTGACCGAGCTGGAGTCGGCGTGGGCTGATGCCGCGCGGGCCGTGCGGACGGTTGATTTCGGGGCAGTGAGCCTCACCGACCGCGAGGTCGCGGTGGGAGTCATCGACGACCTGCTCGCTGCCGCCGGGTTCCTTGCCGCCGAGCTGGCGTCCCGGCCTCATGTCGGTGCGCCGGAGGTGCTGCGGGCGGGGCGGGTGCTTGCGTTGCTCGCTTCGGCGCGATCTAAGGCGACCGGGGGTGTGTGGTGAACGGGCCAGCAACCTACGGGGATCTGATGCTGCGCGCGGCGATGGGCATCACCCAGGGGGTTGTGTGGGTGCAGAACTTTCCCCTGGAACGCCAGGAGTACGCCCGCCGGGCCATCGATGACTTTCGCGACGTGCTGCACGCGCTCGAGCAGCAAACCTGGGTGCTGCTCGACCAGCGACGCCTGGCCGGCATCACCGCGTCGGTCGCCCCGGACCCACGCGAACGCGCCGCGGTGCGCCTGGGGGAGCTGTTGCACGAAGCCGTGCCGGACACGCCGCCGTGGGCTCGCGGCCTGACCCGACCCAGCGGGACCCGATGGGCGGGCGCTGCCCGCTGCGTGCGCGCGGCCAGCGACCTTGTCGCCACCCACACCGGTCCCAGCGGGGCCCCGCGGACCCCGGACCTGGACGCGGTACTCGGTGACCCGCTCGCCCACCAGGCCGCCCTGGCTCAGATCGGTGACCTGGCCGCGACGCTGCTGTCCGGAGCCGACCACCTGGCATTGCGGGCCGGACAAGCCGGGGTGCCGTGGGCCGAGATCCGCCGCCTGGTGCCCGACCTCGGCGAAACCCGCGCCTACGCCCGCGACCTCGCCGGGGTCGGGTCGTTGCCGACCTCCGCGCACCTGGACGACCTGACCGTCGCCCTCATCCCGATCCGCACCGAGGAACCCGCCGCAGAGTTCGCCGACCGCATGGGGCGCCTGCGCCAGCACGCGTGGGAGCACTCCCGGTCCACGCACCCCTCGGTGGACGACCTGAAGACCTTCGCGACCCTGGGCATCGCGGTCCACGCCCACGCCCTGGCGTTCCACGGCCTACCGCCCGCCACGCTGCGCGCCACCGAATCCCTCCCACGCCAACTCGCAACCCTGGTGGAGCGGGGCCGCGCCTGGCAGCAAGTGTCCCGGGACCTGTTCACCTGGCGCACCGCCCAGCCCGGTGACCCGGTCGTGGCCGACGACCTCAACCGCGTCAGCACCTTGCTGCGCACGTTCGCCCCCCTAACCGGCGACCAGCCCGAGCTCACGCCAGGTGACCGCCGACACCTCGGACAGGCGATCGCCGGCGCCGCGGCGATCACAGCCGACATCGGAGGCTGGAACCAGCAGACCGTGACCCGCATGGGGCGAGCGCACCAGATCTACGTCCCAGCGCGAACCCTGACCGGCGAACAGGTCACCGACGAACGCGCCCTCGCCCAAGCCAAGATCGCCGGGCGACTCGGGCTCGCACCGACAGGACTCCTCGAGGCGACCACGGCCCTGTACGCACTGACGGCGCCGAGAAGGGACTCCGCGCTGCTCGGTGCGAACGGGCTGACGCTCCGCATTGAACCCCTCCGCCCGGCCGGCACGGTCACAGCTCCCGACCGCGAACCGATTGGGCGGAGTATTTGACTCCGATACGCTTCATCTTGTTGACCTTACCGATCTCTGCCGCCGAATCCATCTTGGTGTCAGGTTGGCCCCCCGCGTCCTCGCCGCCCCCACTGGCATGCGTCAGGCTCGTGCGCCCGTGGTCGACTTGCGCCATTCGATCATGGTCTTGGTGAGGAGTCTCGAGGCTTCTGCGAATCGTCCGCCGGTGTCGATCGACTCCCGTGCCTGCGCGAGATGGCCGGCCGAGATCTGCCGCAGCACGGCGGCGGCCTCGGCGTGGAAGGCTGCGTGAAGCGTCCGGCTTGCCTCGTGGGCAGCCTGATCGCCGCCGACGGGGGTTGGTGTCCATCAACCAGCGGCCGAAGTCGCAGCGGTCGCTGCGTGCCACGGTGGCGATGTCCTCCTGGTGTGTGCCGTTCGCCAGGGCGGCGGGCAGGCGCTTCTTCTATGCGCCGTGGGCGCCGATGGCTTTGGTGATCTGTGCCCCGGCGGACAGGTCGGCGTCGTCCTCGCGACCCGAGAACGTGAAGCGTGAGACGAGGTCTGCGAGCTCGATCGACATGCGCGAGAGCTCCGAGCTTGAGGAGAGTGTCTCGCTGACACTCTGACTGGTCACTGCCGCTGCGGCGGCCACACCGGTGATGTTCGCGGCGATCTCACCCGCGCCGGTAGCCGCCTCGGAGACGTTTCGGCTCATCTCGTTGGTCGTCGCGGTTTGTTCCTCGACGGCCGAGGCGATCGTGGACTGGGTGTCGTTGATCTGCTCGATGATCCCGGAGATCTGACCGATCGCGGCCGCGGCGGCAAGGGAGTCGGACTGGATGGCGTCGATCCTGCGCCCGATGTCTTCGGTGGCCCGCGACGTCTCCTGGGCGAGGTCTTTGACTTCTCCCGCAACCACGGCGAAGCCCTTGCCGGCCTCACCGGCTCGTGCGGCTTCGATCGTGGCGTTCAGGGCCAACAGGTTCGTCTGAGCCGCGATCGAGTTGATCACTTTGATCACGTTGCTGATCTCGGCTGATGACGCTCCCAGCTGGGACACGGTCGCGTTGGCGGTCTGCGCGGCTTGGACGGCCTGGGCGGCCACTCCCGCGGCGTCGCTGGTGTTCTTGGCGATCTCTCGGATCGAGGCTGACATCTCCTCGGTGGCGGCCGCGACCGTCTGCACGTTGGTCGACACCTGTTCGGCCGCAGCTGCGACGATGCTCGCCTGGGTTGAGGTAGCTCCGGCGCTGGAGGTGATCACGGTCGCGGAGACCGTCAGTGCCTCGGTTGCGGCGGACAGTCCGCTGGCTTCGACAGCAATCCGTGCCAGCACCGCGGACAGCGCGTCGACCATTTTGTTGTACTCGTTCGCCAGGGACCCGAACTCGTCATGGGACGTGCGTGAGGCGCGACCGGTCAGGTTCCCACCAGCAGCCTGGGTAAGAAGACCCAGCATCTCACGCACCGGCACGACGACGAGTCGGGTCAACCACCAGGCAATGCAGACTGCGGCGACGATCCCCACGGCCAGGAGAACCAGCAGGTTGCGCTCGGCCGCGGACGCGGCAGCGGTCTGGGCTGCTCCCGACACCGCGCGCACGGAGTGAACGCCTGACACCCCGACCGCGACAATGCACGCGACGAACGCCATGTACAGGGCCGAGCTAACGATCAGCCGTGCGCGGATTCCGAGCATGCCGACGACTCCTCAAGCGGCGGTTCACGATGTGACATCGTTCCTTATCGGCCGCGCGCGGGAAGACGCAAGCGTTTTCGGGAACGGGATCGAGTCCCGAACAACCGAGAGGTGGCGACCCCTCCGACAACTCTCGGATAGGCCGAGCGGGTGGCCCCTGCTCGGTAACTCACGAATCTTGTGAGCAAGGCCCTGGCCCGCAACCACCCCCCAGCGGGCCAGGGCCTGTTCAAAGTTGAGCAGTTGCGTGTCCGGCTGGGGGACACGCCCGGGGTGGTGTAGAAGCCTGGCGGGCATGACGGCCGGGTGGAGCGTGAGGGGTGTTGAAGCCGTTCGCGCGTCCTGGAGGTCGTCATGCCCGCATGCACATCTTCGTTGATCTCCTGCCTTGATGGCCATGCCCCGCTGGGTGAGGAAGAGTTCGTCGAGCTGTGGCGGGTCCTGTCGACCGTCCCGGACCCCCGCGACCCACGTGGCGTGCGGCACGCGTTCGCGACGATCTTGACGTTGGCGACCGCGGCCGTCCTGGCGGGCTACCGTTCGGTCGCTGCGATCGCTGCATGGGCCGGTGACCTGCCGTCGGGGCACCAGCGCCGTGTGGGTGTGCGACGGCGACCACCACGCCTGTCGACGTTCGCGCGAGCCCTGGCAGGGGTTGATCCGGACGTCTTGGACGGTGTCCTGGGTGCGTGGCTGTCCACCCGCACCAGTGCACCGACGCGGAGCTCACCAGCCAGTTCGGCGCGGCATCGTCCCTGGCGACCTGGTTCAGGTTTCCGGTCTCTGTCGGCTCCTTCACTATGGAGGAAGAGAAGGCCCTGCTGCAATTGCGGAAGCGACTCCCGCCCTCGCTTCGGGCATTCCTTGCGGACGACCACGCCAAGCTCGACTCGTTGGCTAGGGCGTGTCTCCCATATCTGGGGTGAGGCTCGCGGCAGGCTAGGCGGGACACGGCCACCCGCTACGACAAGCTCGCCATCACCTACCGCGCCGCGATCATCCTCGCCGCCTGCATCACCTGGACACGCATATGGGAGACGTGACCTAGCTCGACGACGTCCCACCGGTCGAGTTCGAAGCCCACCGTTCACGCTGCCCGTGGAGCGGACCAGGCCCTGGTGGAAATCCCACAGGCCCAGGCCAACCACCGCCGGACTTAGAGGCGATTCGCCTGCAACCGATTCACGCGCATTGGCGATCCACGTGGGACCGTCTCGGGGTACACCGCAGCGGAGTTCGAGCCATCAGGGAACTTTGGCCGTGGTGGTCCAGGACAGGCCGCTGACGTCGGTGAGGACGACCTTGTAGCTCCCGGAAGGCAACTGCACGGGATCCGCGGGCGCGAGCCTCAGGTCGGCTTTCGCGGCTAGCGGCACGACGAGGGCGTGCCCGCCCGGCACGACCTTGTTGACGTAGTAGTTGGTCATGGCGGTGCGGGGCAGCGTGGCCAGCGCCTTGGCGTCGAAAGTCTCGACCGTGGCCCCGGCCGCGTCCACGACTGTGGCAGAGACGATGAAAGCGCCGTAGGTGTCCGGGCCGCCGTCGCGGTAGACACGGAGCGCGACGTCGCCGGTCGGCGTCAGCGCAGCGTTGCTCAGCGTGAGGTGCGGCGCCTTGGAATCGTTGTGCAACGGACCCCACACGCCACCGGCGAAGACCTGGTTGGTGACCAGGGTGATCAACAGGCCCGACACGGCCAGGACAGCCGCCGCGCGGGCCACCCCGCGCAGGTGCCCGTCTTGGCCGAGCGGACCAGTGGTCACCAGCCGGACCGTGCGGCGGTGGGCCAACCCGGGGAACCGGCGCGTCCAGAGCCGGTCCAGTGACCATGGGCCTGCTCCGGCGAGCAACACGGTCAACGAACCCGCGATGCCAGCCGCCCCGATCTGCCACTCGTCCAGGCACGTGGTGCCAAGCCAACCCGCGCCCAGAAGGATCCCGAACGACAGCACCGCGGTGCCGAGCGCAGCGAGACGGGTCGCCAGGCCCAGCAGCAAGGCAAGGCCGACGAGCGCTTCGACCACGGTGAATCCGACGAGGAAGACCTGCAGCACGTCAGGGTGGGTGACCAGCCACTCGAGCATGTTGCCGATGCCGAGGGAGTGCGGCAGGAAATCGTTGATCTTCTTGCCATTCCACAACGGGCTGGTGGGATCGAGCTTGGCCGGCGCAAGCACCGCGCGGCGCCAGAATGCGGAGAAGAACAGCCAGCCGGTCACCCATCGCAGCGGGGTCGCCACCATCCCCGCCAACGCCCAGCCGTCCGCGCCGCCCGCGTGCACCTGGCTCGCCGGCGTGTTCGGAACCCCCACAGTCGCCTGCTGCACCATTGCCACCCGAGTCTCCTCCATGTCGTTCGACCGGTTTCGAACTCTACGTATCGGATCGCGCCCACACCGGGGCGATGGTCCTGGGGGCAGGCGTGAGGTGGGGATGGGCAAGGTCGACACCAGCGCCGACGGCTCGATAGTTCGATAGCCGAGTCCTTCAACGCCTCGCCCTAGCGCGAGACTCTGCGCGGGGCCAACGGGTCGCACGACGTACGCGCCGCACGCCGAGGTGTGTTCGCCTGGATCACCCGCTACAACACGCGCCGACGGGTCTGGACCTGCGGCTACCTCAGCTCCACCTACGAGAACACCCACGCCCCCGCTCCGCTGCAACCCGCCGCGTAGTCACACACCGCGTGTCCACGATCAGGGGTCAAGGCCAGGGTTCGTCGTGTCCAGGGGCCTCGGGCCTACCAGTTGTACGAAGCCCCTCGTCGCGCTTGTCGTGGCCCGTCACGCTCGAATCAGTGACCAGAGCCCGGTGGTATGACTGCGCCGACGTGGGCGGATGTCGCGGGGGCGCTCGGAGTGCCCGCGCGAACGATGCAACCGATCGATCACCAAGGATGCGGGCAAGTGGCACGCGTGCACGGCGTTGGGATCGTCAAGATCTATCCCCGGGCGTCCGACTATCTCGCTCAGGCGCAGGCGGCTGCGCGGGTCATTGACCGCAGTGGCGTCCGCGTCGGCCCGGGGCTGCTCGCGCGGCACGACGTGGGTCTCGACCACGTCGCCCTGGTCTTCGAAGAAGTCCAAGGATCCAAGCTCCCGGTTGCATTCCTGGAGAGCGAGGAACTCCGCGCCAGTCTGGTGGAGACTCTCTCCGCCCTCCACGGCGACCACTTTTCCCGCGACCTCTCCGGTGACCCGCAGGGTCCCCGGGAATGGCCTGTCTTCTTGACGACCCAGCTCGCTCTTGCCGGCGCACGCTTCGAACGGAGAACCGGGGTGCGGCCGTCGAGCGTCTACCTCGACGCCGTCGAGTCCGTGCGGCAATGGGTAGCCATCCACGAGGCAGACCTCTTGACAGCTGCCCCAGCGCTTGTCCACAGGGACGTGTTCTCGGGGAATCTGCTCGTCCAGGAGGACGGGTCGATCCGGCTCATCGACTTCGACCTTGCGGCTTGGTACGACCCGCTGTTCGACCTCGTCAAGTTGCAGATCATCCATGGGGCGACGTCGCAGCACGCGTGGCGTGCCCTCGTGTCGCGGTATTGCCAAGTCGCTGCGATCGACCAGGAGCAGGTCATGCGCCGCTACACCGCGAGCAAGGCGCTTGAAGTCATCTGGGGCTATCCCGCGCTCCTGTCCTGGAATAGCCCGATCGCTAGAACATGGGCCGACGAGATCGAGAACTTGGTGAGCATCCGTGAGGGTCGATAGCGGACGCCCGGCTCTGGCCGCCGTGGGGTGTCAACGCCGGGGCGGGTTGCAGGGTTTTCGCCCCGGCGTTGGCAGGTTGCCATCTCTGAGCTGTGGCCTGACGTCAAGATCAGCCAGGTGCCGGTCGCAAGGTGGCCATCGTCCGGGCCATCGACTCCTGCGGGCACGGAGCGGTCCTGGTGTCGGGCAGGTGCTCGAGCCAACAGAGCCGCATGTCCCTGCCCGAGGGTGGGCTCGGGTCGGCGGGCCGAGGTGAGAACTTCTGCCGCACTCTCGGTGGGGGCCGGCGCGTTGAGGAGCTCGCGCGCCGGGGAGGCTTACGCCTCCAGTCGTACCCACACGGCGGTGTCGCAGGGCACGAGCGTGACCCCGCTGAAGGCGTCGAGCTCGGCGCTCGCGTGCAGCACCGTCGCATGTTCGGGCAGGGGCACCGAGTCGCGGCCAAGGTTCGCGAGGACGAGAACGTCACGGTTGATGAATGCGAGCACCGAATTGGGGTCGATGTCGGCCATCGCGTCGACCCACGCGAGCGACCCGGTACCAAGCTCGAGCTCCTTGCGCAACCGCAGGGCAGCGCGGTACGTCTCGAATGTCGAGTCCGTGTTCCCCTGCTGGGTGTCGAGCGCGTACACGGCCCATGCGGCCGGCTGCGGTAGCCATGTCGCGCCGGTCGGCGAGAAGCCGAACCCGGCCTCGTCCTTTGCCCACGGGAGCGGCACGCGGCAGCCGTCGCGACCGCGTTCGGTGTGCTCGGAGCGCCACCACGCGGGGTCCTGGCGCAGGTCGTCGGCGAGCTCGGTGTGCTCCGGCAGGCCGAGCTCCTCGCCCTGGTAGAGGTAGGCCGAGCCCGGCAGGGCGAGCATGAACAGCGACGCTGCGCGGGCCCGGCGCAGTCCGAGTGCCTCGTCCGGCTGCTCGTCGTCGCGGCCGATGCCATTGGGCCGTGCGTTTGCCTCGCTCAGACCCAGCCGTGATGTGTGTCGCACGACGTCGTGGTTGGACAGCACCCAGGTGGTGGGGGCGCCCACGGCGTCACTGGCCGCGAGCGAGGCGGTCACGACCCGTTTGATCGCCGGGGCGTCCCAACGGGTGGTCAGGAACGAGAAGTTGAAGGCCTGGTGCATCTCGTCGGGACGCACGTACCGCGCAAGCCGCTCAAGGGGTTCGACCCACGCCTCGGCGACCAGCACGCGGTCACCGTCATACGCGGCGAGCACCCGGTTCCAGGAACGGTAGATCTCGTGGACGCCCTCCTGGTCGAACATGGGTCCGGCCCCGCTGGCACCGCTCGGGGCGTCTTCGGGCTCCGGCTCGGAGCCCTCGATCATCACGACGTTCCCGTCCCAGTCGGGCAGACCCGCGGCCTTCACCAGTCCGTGGGCCACGTCGATCCGGAAGCCGTTCACGCCCTTGTCGAGCCAGAACCGCAGCACGTCCTCGAACTCGGCGCTCACCTGGGGGTTCTCCCAGTTGAGGTCCGGCTGGCGGGTGTCGAACAGGTGCAGGTACCACTGGCCGTCGGGCACGCGCGTCCAGGCCGGCCCGCCGAACATGGAGCTCCAGTTGTTCGGCGGCTCAGCCCCTGCGGTCCCCTTGCCCGCGCGGAACACGTACCGAGCACGCTCGGGGCTGCCGGGGCCGGCGGTCAGTGCCTCCCGGAACCAGGCGTGCTCGTCGGAGGTGTGGTTGGGCACGAGGTCGACGATCACGCGCAGCCCCAGTCCGTGGGCGCGCTCGAGCAGGGCGTCGAAGTCGGCGAGCGTGCCAAAGAGCGGGTCGACGTCGCGGTAGTCCGCGACGTCGTAGCCGGCGTCGGCCTGGGGGGAGGGGTAGAACGGTGAGAGCCAGATCGCGTCGACGCCGAGCCGCGCGAGGTGCTCGAGGCGCGCGGTGATGCCGGGCAGGTCCCCGATCCCGTCGCCCGAGGCGTCGCAGTAGGACCGCGGGTAGACCTGGTAGATCACCGCATGGCGCCACCACTCGCGCCCCTGTGCCGCGGCGGGGTGGACGAGCGTGGTCGTGGTCGCACGGCTGGTCGTGGTCAGGGGCATGTCGAAACCTGTCTCGGATGAGGGGAGCGGACGTCGCTACCCGGGTGGACGGCTCCCGGCCGAGCGTGTCGGCGGGTGCTTTGGTGGCATCAGGCGGCGGCTCGCGCCGCGCCCGTCGATCCCCGCACGATCAGCTCGGGGTGGAAGAAGAGCTCGGTCCGCGGTCCGCGGGTACCGCCGATCTCGGAGATGAGCGTGTCGACCGCCGTCTCGCAGATCGCGAGCGCGGGCTGACGCACGGTGGTTAGCGGCGGGTCGGTGAACGCCATCAGAGGCGAGTCGTCGAAGCCCACGACCGAGATGTCGCCGGGCACCTCCAGGCCCTGCGTGCGAGCCGCCCGGATCGCCCCGAGCGCCATCAGGTCCGAGCCGCACACGATCGCGGTGTGACCCGAGGCGATCAGCGCGGCGGCCGCGGCCTGGCCGCCCTCCACGGTGAACAGCGTGGAGGCGACATGCGGGCCGACGTCGGTGATGCCCAGGTGGCGGCGGAGATTCTCCGCGAAGCTGACGACCTTGCGCTGGGCGGGGACAAAGCGGTCGGGTCCGATCGCGAGGCCGATGCTCCGGTGCCCGAGGGTGACCAGGTGGCGCACGGCGAGGTCCATCGCCGCGCCGTCGTCCGTCGAGAAGAAGGGCGCGTCGACCCCCTCGGCGTACCCGTTGATCAGCACAATCGGCAGCCCCAGGGCCCGCAGCTGGTGGTAGCCCGCCCGGCTCGCCGAGGTGTCTGCGTGCAGCCCGGAGACAAAGACGATCCCATCGAGGTGATGCTCGAGGAGCATCTCGATGTACTCGTTCTCCGTCGTGCCGCCCGGCGACTGGGTGCACAGCAGCGGCGTGTACCCGCGAACGGAGAGCAGCGACTCGATGAACTGGGCGAACGTCGGGAAGACAGGGTTGGTGAGCTCGGGCACGACAAGCCCGACAAGGCCGGCCGAGCGCATGCGCAACCTCTCGGGCCGCTGGTAGCCGAGCGTGTCGAGCGCCGCGAGCACCGCTCGACGGGTCGGCGCAGAGACGCCCTGCTTGCCGTTGAGCACACGCGAGACGGTGGCCATGCTTACCCGGGCTTGGTCGGCGACATCTGCCATTCGCGTGCGCACCTGCGGACTTGTTCGGGGCATCGGGCCTTCTCGTCTCGTGACTGCGGGGACCCCACCAGGGGCCCGGATGGAGACGTTACCGGAAAGTTGCAACAACTGCTTGCAACCGGCCTGGGCGAGGGTTACCGTCGGAGCCCTCAAGGCCGACGGGCGCCCGCCCGACGAGTGCCGTAGACATCCATCGCTTGGAGAACCCACGATGCAACGCCGCATCACCATCACCGCCGTGCTCGGCACCTCGCTCGCGCTCGCGCTCGCCGCTTGCTCGAGCGCGGCCCCGTCCGCCACCCCGTCAGCCTCCGCCTCAGCCTCAGCCGCGGCATCTGCGTCGGCGACCCCGAGCGGCCCGCCCGTTCGTGACGCGTCCGCCGACCTGGTCATCTGGGCGGACAACGACCGCGCTCCGATCATCCAGAAGTACGCCGACGAGTTCGCCAAGGAGAACGGCATCAAGGTGGTCGTCCAGGTCGCGACCGACGTGCGCCAGCAGTTCAAGGACGCCACCAAGGTGGGCAAGGGGCCAGACGTCATCGTCGGCGCCCACGACTGGCTGGGCGAACTCGTCCAGAACGGCACCGTTGCGCCGGTGAACCTCGCACCTGACGTGGCCGCCAAGTTCGCACCCGAGGCGATCGCGGCGACCATGTTCGGCGGTCAGTCCTACGGGGTCCCCTACGCCGTTGAGAACATCGCACTCGTGCGCAATACCGCTCTGGCGCCGGATGCTCCGACGAGCATGGACCAGCTGGTCAGCGAGGGCAAGGCCCTCGTGGCCTCCGGCAAGGCGACCAACGTCCTGCTCCAGGAGGTCGGCAAGACCGGCAACGCCTACTACACCTACCCCTACCTCAAGGCCTTCGGCGGTGGCATTTTCGCCACCAAGCCCAACGGTGACTACGACGCCACCCAGGTCATCGTGAACAGCGCTGGCTCGATCAAGGGCGCAGAGGTGCTGCAGGCGCTGGGTGCGGAGAAGGTTCTGTCCACCAACGTGGACGGCACGAACGTGGACGCGCTGTTCGACACCGGCAAGGTGCCGTTCTACATCACCGGCCCGTGGGCGATCGACAAGGCCAAGAAGGCCAACATCAAGTACGCCATCAGCCCGCTGCCGACATTGGCTGGTGGCGGTGCGATGCAGCCGTTCCTCGGCGTCCAGATGTTCTACGTCTCGGCCAAGGCCAAGAATGCGGCGTTCGCCCAGGAGTTCGTCACCAACTACGTGCCACGCGAGGACTTCCAGGTGGCGCTGTTCGAGGCTGGAAACCGCCCGCCGGCACTGACCGCAGCCTACGACAAGGTTGCCGCCACTGACCCCGACGTCAAGGCGTGGTTCGAGGCGGGCCAGGGTGGCCAGCCCATGCCCAACATTCCGGCCATGAACTCGGTCTGGGGTCCGCTGGGCCAGGCTGCCGCGGACGTCATCGCCGGCAAGGCGCAGCCGCAAGCACGGTTCGACGCAGCGCAGAAGGAGATCGTCGCCAACATCGCCAAGGGCTGATGTGTGCCGGTTGGCCGGCCACCGCAGGTAGGTGGTCGGCCAACCGTGCGGTGCGCCGACGGCGCTTTGCTCATCACTTGTTGCGACGACCCCTTCGGAGGACGGCATGAGCCCTCAGGACATCCAGGACACGCAGCGCTCCGATAGCCCGGCGGGCGGCATGAAGACCGCGACACCTGTCCACGGCCGCGCAAGCGGCGCGAGTCCCACGTGGCTCTTGGTCACCAAGTGGCTGCTGATCGGCCTCACGCTGGCGGGGCTGGGCGTGGTCGCGCAGAAGCTGATCGTCCAAGGTTCGTGGATCGCCGTGGTCATTGTCGCGTTCGTGGCGATGTGCATCCTGGTGGTGTACGGCACGGCACGATCCGTGTCGATGAAATACCTGCTTCCGGGCCTGGTCCTGCTCGTCGGATTGCAGATCTGGCCGATCGCCTTCACTGTGGCGACATCGTTCACGAACTACGGTGACGGTCACCTGTACAGCAAGCAGGCGTCGATCGACTCCATCATCGCCGACTCCGTGCACGAGGTTCCGAACACCCCTCGGTACAAGCTGTCGGTCGCGGTAAGGCAGGGGTCCGACCCCGCCACGGGTGAGCCGTTCTACCTGCTCACCGATCCCACCGGCGCGACGTTCGTGGGCGACAGGACCGGACTGCGCAACCTCGACGCCGCCGATGTCCAGAAGGACGGAAACGGTCGGATCACCAAGGCCACGGGTTATCAGATCCTGACGGCGATTCAGGTCAACCATCGCACGGATCTCAACGACTTCTCGGTGCCGACGAAGGACGGCGGAGGCATCAAGCGGGTTGGCCTTAGCGAAGCCTTCGAAGGAAAGGCTGACGTGTCGTACGACAAGGCGAGCGACACGCTCACCGATAGTGCCACGCACAAGACGTATATCCCTCGTGGAGCCCTCTGGGTACCAAAGGACGGCCAGGGCGACGCCTTCCCCCAGGGGTGGAAGGAAAACGTCGGCTTCAAGAACTTCAGCGACGTGCTCACAAACCAAACACTTCGTGCCGGCTTCCTCAAGATCTTCGCCTGGAACTTCGTGTTCGCCGTGGTGTCGGTGGCCTCCACCTTCCTGCTGGGCATGATGCTGGCGCTGCTGCTCAACACCGCCAGACTCAGAGGCAAGGCCTTGTACCGCTCGTTGCTGATCCTGCCATACGCCATACCCGGGTTCGTGACCGCGCTGGTCTGGTCCTCGATGTTCAACCAGGATTACGGCCTGATCAACAAGATCTTGCATTTGAACATCGACTGGCTGGGGGACCCCTGGGCGGCCAAAGCGGCAATCCTGATCACTAACCTGTGGTTGGGTTTCCCCTACATGTTCATCGTCTGCACGGGTGCGCTGCAGTCCATCCCCGGTGATGTCCTGGAGGCGGCCAAGATCGACGGCGCGTCGGCCTTCCGGACCATGCGGTCCATCATCATGCCCTTGCTCCTTGTCGCGGTCGGTCCGCTGCTGATCGCCTCGTTCGCGTTCAACTTCAACAACTTCGGCCTGATCTTCCTGCTGACCGGCGGGGGGCCGTTCGAGTCCGCGAACACGAGTATCGGGTCAAGTGACCTGCTCATCACCTACGCCTATCGGCTGGCGTTCAGCGGTGTGAACCCGAACTATGGTCTCGCCGCGACGGTCTCGATCTTCATCTTCTTCATCGTCGGACTCATGAGCTACCAAGGATTCCGCCGCACCAAGGCACTGGAGGACGTGAACTGATGTCGAGCATCCCGCAAACCCAGGTCCGGACGATCCCGCGCGTGATCGAGAAGGACGCCCCGTCCCGGCGCTCATCGGGCCGCGGGATGTGGTGGCGCCATGGGCTGGCCATCTTGGCCCTGATCTGGTCACTTTTCCCTATCGTGTTCATCGTCTCTGCGGCACTCAACCCGTCAGGGACTCTAAATACTGCGGAGCTCCTCCCCAGAAATCTCTCGATGACGAACTTCGATGCGCTGTTCACCGACACCGCCCGCCCGTACCTCACCTGGTACAAGAACTCGCTGGTCATTGCCGGGTTCGGGTCCCTCGCGTCGGTGTTCATCGGCTCGTGTGCGGCCTACGCCTTCTCCCGGATGAGGTTTGTCGGGCGGCGGCCCGGACTTCTGGCACTGCTGCTGCTCCAGATGTTCCCGGCGCTGCTCGCCTTCGTTGCGCTCTACATGACGTTCGTCGGCATCGGCGACGTCCTGCCCGCGTTCGGTCTGAACACCTCGGCCGGCCTGATCCTGGCCTACCTCGGTGGGGCGATGGGCGCCAACGTGTGGCTGCTCAAGGGCTACTTCGACACCGTGCCTCGCGAGCTCGACGAGGCAGCCAAGGTGGACGGCGCCTCTCACGCCCGGATCTTCTTCACGATGACCCTGCGACTGGTCACCCCGATCCTGGTCACGGTGTTCATGCTGTCCTTCATCGGCATCTTCGGCGAGTTCCTCCTTGCTGGGATCTTCCTGCGAGGAGTGGACTCGCAGACGCTCGCAGTCGGGCTTTGGGCGATGCAGACGGCCGACAGGAACAGGTATTTCGGCCAGTTCTGTGCAGGCGCCTTGCTCGCCTCACTGCCTGTGGTGCTGCTCTACCTCGGCTTCCAGAAGCAACTCGTCGGCGGGCTGACCCAGGGGTCAGTGAAGTGAGCAACACCGCCGCCGACCTTCTCGGCCAGCCCCACCACGACGGGTCGGGGTTGTATGTCTCGAATCTTCGACCCCGGCTGGGGGAGAGGGTGTCCATCTTCGTCCGTGTCCCGCACGAGGCCCAGGTCGCTGCCGTGCACGTGCGGCTCACCCCCGACGCGGAGCCGACGTTTGTCGACGCCGTCGTGGACCGCACAACCGACACCGAGACGTGGTGGCGGGCCGAGATCACCTGCCACAACCCCGTCACCAACTACCGCTTCATCCTCCAAGGGGGTCCCACGGGCTACCAGTGGCTGAACGGTACGGGCATACATCTGCGGGACGTGCCCGACGCGGCCGACTTCCGCATCGTCACCTTCGCCGCACCACCGGCATGGGCGGCCGACGCCGTTGTTTACCAGGTGTTTCCGGACAGGTTCGCCAAGGCAGTCGATCGACCCGCTCCGGAATGGGCCATCCCCGCGAAGTGGGACGACCCGGTCGACCTGGTCGAGGGCTCGGGCTCCCGGCAGCTGTACGGCGGCGACCTCGACGGTGTCGTTGAGCACCTCGACCACCTGCAGTCGTTGGGCGTCAACGTGGTCTACCTGACGCCGTTCTTCCCGTCGCGGTCCAACCACCGTTACGACGCCTCGAGCTTCGACCGAGTGGACCCGATGCTCGGCGGTGACGAAGCGTTGGCGCGGCTGACCGAGGCCGCCCACGCGCGCGGCATGCGGGTCCTGGGCGACTTCACCACCAACCACACGGGCGACGCCCACGAGTGGTTCCAGAAGGCTTCGGCTGACCCCCAGAGCGACGAGCGCAGCTTCTACTTCTGGGAAGACGGCAGCTACGGCTCCTGGCTCGGCGTGAAGTCGCTGCCCAAGCTCAACTACGACAGCCAGCTGCTGCGTCAACGGATCTTCGAGGACCACGACGGCGTTGTCCGCAAGTGGATCTCGGGCCCACAGGGGCTCGATGGGTGGAGGGTCGACGTCGCCAACATGACCGGTCGCTACAAGGCGCAGGACCTCAACCACGAGGTCGCGCGCCAGATGCGCCAGGCCATGCACGACTCGCGACCCGACGCGTTGCTCATCGCCGAGCACGGCCACGACTTCACGCTCGACGCCCTGGGTGACGGCTGGCACGGCGTCATGAACTACGCCGGGTTCACCCGACCAGTCTGGACCTGGCTGCGGGATACCGGTCATGCGCCCAAGTTCCTCGGATCACCGCTCAGGGTGCCGCGCCTCGGCGGCTCATTCGTGATGCAGACGATGCGCGAGTTCGCCGCGAGCGCCCCGTGGCGCAGTATCGCGCACAGCTTCAACCTGGTCGGCTCCCACGACACCACGCGGATACGCACCCTCGTGGGCGAGGACTCACGACAGGTCGACGTGGCGGCGGGGCTGCTCTTCACCATGCCCGGCATCCCCATGATGACCTACGGCGACGAGATCGGGATGCGCGGTGACCACGGTGAGGACGGCCGGCAGCCGATGCCGTGGGACGAAACACACTGGAACACGCGGATCCTGAAGGTCTACCGCGACCTCATCTCGGTGCGCAACGCCAGCCATGCACTCCGCCACGGCGGTTTGAGATGGGTCTATGCCGACGACGACGCGCTGGTGTTCCTGCGTGAGAGCGACGAGCAGACGGCGTTGGTCCACTGCGCGCGCGCCGCGCACGACCCGATCCGGGTCCCCACGCGGCACCTGACCGGAGTCGCGGAGGCGGTCACGGCATACGGCCGGGATCTGAACCTGGCCGGTGACAGCGTGTCTCTCGTGGCGGACGCGCCCGGAATCAACATCTGGAACTGGTCGAGACCCTAGACGATGCGAAGCCACCGCCCGCTGGGCGGTAGTTGCGGGCCAGGGCCTTACTCACAAGATTCGTGGGTTACCGAGCAGGAGCCACTCGCTCGGCCTATCCGAGAGTTGTCGGAGGGGCCGCCACTTCTCGGTTGTTCGGGACTAAGGGAGCGGATCGGCGAGGAGTTGGTGCGCCTGCTGCTCGAGGTGATCGACGGCCAGGAACCGGCCGCGATCACCCTGCCGACGGCCCTCGTGGTGCGCGTGTCGGCCTGACGGCGACGTGCGTTCCCGGTCCGTGGCCGCCGGACCGAGGACGCGCGGCGGGCGTCAGCGGCTGACGAGGACCTTCAACGCCTTCGTCTGCGCCGCGTTCCCGAACGTCTCGTACGCGGCCATGATGTCGTCGAGCGCGAACCGGTGCGTGACGAACGTCTCGACCGGCAACTTCCCCTGCGCGACGAGCTTGAGCAGCATGCCGAGCGTGGTCGTGTTCACCAGGCCCATGCTGATGGTGATGTTCTGGATCCAGAGCCGGTCCAGCTCCAGCTGGACGGGCTTGCCGTGCACCCCGACGTTCGCGATGGACCCATCAGGTCGCACGATCCGGGTGCACATGTCGAACGTGGCAGGCACGCCCACGGCCTCGATCGCGACGCCCACCCCGTACCCGTCCGTGAGGGCAGACCCGTCAGACGCGAAATCCTCGCGCCTGACCATCGGTGAGGCGAAGCCTTGACCCCAAGGGGCCCGTGGTCATGGTGGACAGGGGCCCCATGGGGTCAGCGCGCCTGCTGGGGTCGGTCAGCAGTCGTAGTAGAGCTCGAACTCGTGGGGGTGGGGGCGCAGCCGGATCGGGTCGACCTCGTGCGACCGCTTGTAGTCGATCCACGTGGCGATCAGGTCGGGGGTGAAGACGTTGCCCGCCGTGAGGAAGTCGTGGTCGGCCTCGAGGTTGTCGAGCACCTCGGCGAGCGAGCCCGGGACCTGCTGGATGAGCGCGTGCTCCTCCGGGGGCAGCTCGTAGAGGTCCTTGTCGACCGGCTCCGGCGGCTCGATGCGGTTCTGGATGCCGTCGAGCCCGGCCATGAGCATCGCCGCGAAGGCGAGGTACGGGTTGCTCGACGGGTCCGGAACGCGGAACTCGATGCGCTTGGCCTTCGGGTTCGACCCCGTGACGGGGATCCGGATGCAGGCCGAACGGTTACGAGCCGAGTAGACCAGGTTGACCGGCGCCTCGAAGCCCGGCACGAGGCGGTGGTAGGAGTTCACCGTCGGGTTGGTGAACGCGAGCAGCGACGGGGCGTGCTTGAGCAGACCGCCGATGTACCAGCGCGCGATGTCGGAGAGCCCGCCGTACCCCTTCTCGTCGAAGAACAGCGGCTTGCCGTCCTTCCACAGGGACTGGTGCACGTGCATGCCCGAACCGTTGTCACCGAAGAGCGGCTTCGGCATGAAGGTCGCCGTGCGACCGTTCGCATGCGCCACGTTCTTCACGACGTACTTGAAGAGCTGGACCTTGTCCGCGGACTTCGCGAGCTCGTCGAAGCGGTAGTTGATCTCCGCCTGTCCGGCCGTACCGACCTCGTGGTGCGCGCGCTCGACCCCGAGTCCCAGCGCGTCCAGCTGCAGGGAGATCTGGTCGCGGATGTCGGCGAACATGTCGACCGGCGGAACCGGGAAGTAGCCGCCCTTGTAGGGGGTCTTGTGACCGAGGTTGCCACCCTCCTCGACGCGGCCGGTGTTCCACGCGGCCTCGATCGAGTCGATGAACACGTACGACGCGTTCTGCTTGGTCTCGAAGCGCACGTCGTCGAAGATGTAGAACTCCGCCTCCGGGGCGAAGAACGCCGTGTCGGCGATGCCCGTGGAGCGCAGATACGCCTCGGCCTTCGCGGCGACCTGACGCGGGTCGCGGCTGTACGGCTCGTCGGTGTACGGGTCCACGATGGACATGTTGATGTTCAGGGTCTTCTCGACCCGGAACGGGTCGAGGTAGGCGGTCGTGATGTCCGGGATGAGCTTCATGTCGGACTCGTGGATCGCCTGGAAACCGCGGATCGAGGACCCGTCGAACATCTGGCCGTCGGTGAAGAAGTCATCGGGCAGCGAGTACGCGGGAACGTTGAAGTGCTGCATCACTCCCGGCAGGTCACAGAACCGCACATCGACGAACTTGACGTCCTCGCTCTTGATGAACGCCAGGACTTCCTCTGGCTTGCTGAACATCCGCTGCTCCTCAGATCGGTGTGCCCCTACCGGGCAGGTCGAGGCTACGGTCCGCCGGTTACTCCATGGTTTACCGCACGTTTCGGCCATGTTACGGGGGGTGCGCCGATGTCACGAGCGTCGTCTCACACCGACCGCGGTTACCCTCGTGCGATGGCGGCACGCGAAGACATGGGCTCCTGGCTCGAGGGTGGACCGAACCGCGACAGCGCGACGCGCGGCTCTCGGCTCGGGCTCCCAGAGGACGGGTCGGGGTCGCTCGCGCCGGTCGGGCGTCGGGTCGTGGCGCTGTTCGTGGACTGGGCGCTCTGCACGCTGATCGCCTCCGCATTTCTCCGGGGACAGGCGCTCGGCCCGGTCGAGGTCCTCGGAGCCGAGTACGTCGTGCTCGTCGGCACGGCGGGTGCGACGATCGGGCACCGCCTGCTCGGACTCGTCGTGAGGACTGCCGACGGAGCCCCCGCGGGCCCGGTGCGTGCGCTCGTGCGCACGGTGCTGCTGTGCCTGGTGATCCCGGCTGTCGTCTGGGACGCGGACGGCCGCGGGATGCACGACCGCGCAGCAGGAACCGTCATCGTCCGGCGGTGACCGGCGGCGAGAGGCGCGGTGCGCGGTAGCCAGACCGGTCGTGCCGCGTGTCCGTCCGTCAGCGCCCGCGCATCCCCTTGCGGTCGGGGCGTGCGCGCATCGGGTCGACGCCCTTGGGGACGGGCAGCCGCGTCGCGCCGAGCGCGCGCATCCGCTTGCTCACCTCGGCGACCTCCTGCTTGGTGAGGGCCGGCTTGAGCTTCTGCACCGTGCGCGGAAGCGAGCGGAGCTCGACCTGTCCCGCGCCGTTGCCGACCTGGAGCACGACGATCGGGACGGTTGGGAGCACGCGAGTCGTGCGCTTGCGCTCGCTCTCAAGCAGCTTGTCGACGCGTCCGGCGGGACCCTCGCCGATCAGGACGATGCCCGGACGCCCGACACCCCGGAAGACGAGGTCCTTGGTCCGCGGGTCCACCGCAACAGGTTCGTCGCCGAACTCCCAGCCGCGTCTGATCGTCCCGAGAGCAGCGAGCGATGCGCCCGGTTGGCCCTCGAGGCGCGAGTAGGCGGCCTTCTCCGCGCGGCGCGCGAGGATGATCGTGGCTCCGAGGAGCCCGAACGGCAGACCCATGATCAGCCAGAACACGAGGCTCTTCGCGACGACACCGATCACCAGGAAGACGACCAGCGTGCCGACGAGGGCGGTCAGCATCCACCACAGGACCGCGGGATCGACCTCGCGGGTCATGCGGTACGCGAGCCAGAGCTGGCGGTACCACCGGGACTTCGACGTGGGCGTGCCGACGGACGCGTCGGAGTTCTTGCGGGCCATGGTCGGAGAGTCTAGCCGTGGATGACCCTCCGCCATCGCCGCTCCACGACCGTCACCGGGAGAGCAGGCTCCGGGCTTCCTGACGTGCGCTCGTCGGTTCCGCTAGATGCGCCAGGCCCGCAGGGATCTCCTCGCCGCGACGGCGCATGGCCTGCCCCCAGAGGCGACCGGCCCGGTACGACGACCGGACCAGCGGCCCGGACATCACCCCGAGGAACCCGATCCGCTCGGCCTCGTCCGCGAGGGCCACGAACTCCTCGGGGTGGACCCAGCGGTCGACCGGGTGGTGGCGAACCGACGGCCGCAGGTACTGGGTGATCGTGAGGAGGTCGCAGCCGGCGCCGCGCAGTGCCTCGAGGGCCTCGACGACCTCGTCGTACGTCTCGCCCATGCCCAGGATCAGGTTCGACTTCGTCACGAGGCCAGCCTCGTGGGCGGTCGTGAGGACCGACAAGGACCGCTCGTACCGGAAGCCGGGTCGGATGGTCTTGAAGATCCGCGGCACGGTCTCGAGGTTGTGCGCGAGGACCTCGGGTCGCGATGCGTTGACCTGCGCGAGCAGCTCCGGCTCAGCGTTGAAGTCCGGGATCAGGAGCTCGACACCCGTCCCCGGGTTGAGCGCATGGATCTGGCGCACCGTCTCGGCGTAGAGCCAAGCGCCGCCGTCGGGCAGGTCGTCGCGCGCCACCCCGGTGACGGTGGAGTACCGCAGACCCATCGCAAGCACCGACTCGGCGACGCGACGCGGCTCGTCGGCATCGAAGTCGGCCGGCCGGCCGGTGTCGATCTGGCAGAAGTCACATCGGCGCGTGCACTGGTCGCCGCCGATGAGGAAGGTCGCCTCGCGGTCCTCCCAGCACTCGAAGATGTTCGGGCAGCCGGCCTCCTCGCACACCGTGTGCAGCCCGCCGGCCTTGACCAGTCCCTTGAGCTCGGAGTACTCGGGGCCCATGGTCGCCCGGGTCCGGATCCACTCGGGCTTCTTCTCGATGGGAGTCTCTGCGTTGCGGGCCTCGACGCGCAGCATCCTGCGTCCCTCGGGTGCGATGGTCACGCGTGCCAGCCTACGTCAGGCGGCGCGTCGTGCTCCCGGCCCGGCGACCGTGCGGACGGGTTGCGGGCGAGTGCTGCGTCACACCCGGGCGACCTCCACCGAGGCGGGTCGCCCGGTGCTGTCGCGGGGAGCGGCGACCAGAGGGGTCAGCTCGGCGTCGAGATGCGCGCGCACCGATCCGACGACCTCGGCGATCGGGACCCGCCTGCCGAGCTCCTGGGACAGCGAGGTCACGTCGGCGTCCGGGATCCCGCACGGGACGATCCGCGTGAACGCCTCGAGGTCGGCGTCGCAGTTCAGCGCGATCCCGTGCATCGTCACGCCCTTGGCCACCCGGACGCCGATCGCCGCGACCTTGCGCTCGCGCCGGGGCGAGGGGCCGTCGGGGCCGTCCGCGGGGAACCAGACACCGCTGCGGCCTTCGACGCGCCCGGCCGTGAGTCCGAGGTCGGCGGACGCGTCGATGAGCGCCTGCTCGAGAGCCCGGACGTAGCGGACGACGTCCACCGGCTCGGCCAGCCGGACGATCGGGTAGGCGACGAGCTGACCCGGGCCGTGCCAGGTGATCTTGCCGCCGCGGTCGACCTCGATGACCTCGGTCCCGTCGGTCGGCCGGTCCCAGGACGCCGTCCGGCGCCCGGCCGTGTAGACGCTCGCATGCTCGCACAGCAGCACGGTGTCGGGGCGTGTGCCGTCGACCACGTCCTGATGGACGGCGCGCTGCACCTCCCAGGTCTCCCGGTAGTCGACGTGCTGGGTTCCCAGGTCGAGCTCGACGAACTGCATGACGTCAGGTTAGCCCGGGGTGCCGGGTGACCCCGGTGACGCGTCCTCGGTCGACGCCTTGACCCGGGCCGCGACCATCAGCGCGAGCAGCTCCCGCATCTGGGCGACCTGCTC
>MLJW01000182.1_pt1 | contig 52741 bp, 41 predicted proteins | sample 888231 | NCBI WGS metagenome assembly MLJW01 (sample SAMN05788063, study PRJNA343431) | mine drainage metagenome | isolation source: sample collected from the inflow into an acid mine drainage treatment plant... | place: Germany: Lusatia, lignite mining district
CTCAAGGACGCCATCGACCGCGAGTTCGCCGCGGTCATGGCGGAACCCGCCGAGCTGTGCCGGGATGCGCTCCTGGTGCGGCTCCATAACGACGTCGCGATCGAACTGCGCATCGCCAGCGCCGAGGAATATGCCATCGCCTGGCGCTGGGGCGAAGCCGAACTGCGCATCGACACGGCGCCCCTGCATCGGCAACTCGCCACCTTCCCCAACCATCTGCACGACGGCGAGGGGCAACTGCGGCCCGATCCGCTCACCCGCCCCGGCAGCGATCCCTGGGACAACGTTCGCGCCGTCATCGCGGCGCTGCTCGAAGACCCGCTGTTGGGGACCCACATCGGCCGGGACTGAGGCCGCGGTCGGCGGAGCCAAGAAAAAGGGGAGGCCGAGGCCTCCCCTTTGGTTCCGGGGAGACGCCTACTTGATCTGCGCCACCATGTAGTCGACGGCGGCCTTGACGTCGTCATCGGCGAGGCCGGCGTTGGCGCCCTTCGGCGGCATCGTGCCCTTGGCCCCGGTGAAGCCCTTGAGCGCGTGGCCGTACAGCGTCTCCTTGCCCTGGGCGATACGCGGTCCCCAGTCCGCCTTGCTGCCGAACACCGGAGCGCCGCCGGCGCCGGTGCCGTGGCACATGATGCAGGTGCCCTTATACACGTGCTCGCCCTTGGCCAGGTCGCCGCTGGCAGCCGGCGCGGTTGCTGCTGCGGGTGCGGCCGCGGCAGGCGCTTGTTCTTTCTTGCCGCAGCCGGCGAGCAGGGCGAGAAGAAGGATGGGGAAAATGGTCCGTTTCAGCACTTGATTACCTCACACGATGATGGATTGAACGTTATCGCCGACCGATGCTTCGGTCGGCGGCTCTCTGCTCGTTGGTGCCCCGACTTATCAAAATACCGCTAGTAGCCGACCGTCCGTTTTGCGGGCCGCATCTCAAGCAAGACACCGAGAATGCGTAGACGCGTGAGCTCTAGCCGCGACACAAGAACATCTATTTATTATACATCTTATAAAGAAATCGAGTACTTCCTCGGTGCCGCGAATTGATGCGGACCGGGTCGATCGGACGGTGCAGGGGTGCTCGGCGCACAGACGCGCTAAGCGCGGAACGGCGTTCCGCCGAGAGCGGCAAACGCGGGCGTCACCAGATCGCGCAGCCCGCCAGCGGCTTCGCGCACGATGAAATGCGCCGCTATGCCTTGCTTCGTCGCGCAGGCGTATGCCCGCTCCGGTCCGAGCACGATCAGCTTGCCCATCGCGTCGGCCAGCGCGCCCGTGGCGGCAACGACGCTCACCGACGCGAGGCGATTGTCGATGGGTCGTCCGGTCGCCGGATCGATCTCGTGACAGTAGCGGCGACCATCGCGCTCGAAATAGATGCGGTAATCGCCGGACGTCGCGATCGCCAAACCGGAGAGCGGCACGATGTAGCGCGGTCGGCGCGCTCCGGCTTCCGGCTGCTCGATCGCCACTTGCCACGGCCGGCCTTCGGGATTGCGGCCGCGGGTGCGCACCTCGCCGCCGGCGTCGATCAAGTAGTGCTCGATCCCGAGCGCGTCGAGTGCCTGCGCCGCCTTGTCCACGCCGTAGCCCTTCGCGATACCTGAAAGATCGGCCCGAACTTCCGGGCGCAGCTTGGCGACGGTGCCGGCATTTTCATCCAGCCTGAGCTTTCGCCATCCGACCCGGTGCTCGAGTGCGGCGACCTCGGGGCCTTCGACAATCCGCTCTCGCCGGCCGGGCCCAAAGCCCCAGGCGTCGACCGCCGGGCCGACGGTGACGTCGAATGCGCCGCTGGTCGCGGCGCTCACCTGTTGCGCAAGCGCGAACACCGAGAACGTATCCGGCGACAGCGTGAAGGGCGAGGTCGATGCGTGCGCGTTGAAGCGCGACAACTCCGACTGCGGCCGGAACGTAGACATCGCGATGTCCACCGCGCCAAGCGCCACGCCCACGGCGTTGCGCGCGACGGCACGCAGTGCCGGCGAGAGCGCGGCGCCGGCGATCTTGACCGTATAAGCCGAGCCCATGGTCAAACCGCTGAATTCCGCCGCTGGCGACACGCGCGATGCGCGCGAACCGCCGCACGCGCTGAGCAGCGACGCCGCACCGAGCGCCTGCACCAGCGCCCGGCGTCGGGGCGAGACTAGCGTATCCATGGCCACATCTTAGCAAGATGAGACGTCGCAGCCTTGACTTGAATCAAGGAGGGCCGGGTCGCGTGTCGCCCGACACGGCCGCGGTTGTTTAGCCCTTCGTCGTCAGCAGCGGCGTCACGACGCGGGTAAGCTTTTCGTACGTCCACGCCGGGTGGGAATCCTCCCAGCCATTGTCGCGCAACAGGCCAGCCCGGTCGATCACGAAGCTCACCGGAATGCGCCAGATGCGCCCGTAGCCCGGGGCGCTGGAGTCGGCCAGCAGTCCCACCGGAAAGCTGAGCTGCCGCGCCACCGCGCGTACCTTTTCCAGGCGGTCGCGCGTGTCCAGGCTGAAGCCCAGCACCCGCAGACCTTGATCGGCGTGACGCGCGGCATAGTCCGACAGAATCGGCAACTCCTCGCGGCAAGGGTCGCACCAAGTGGCCCAGAAGGTCAGCACCACCACCTCGCCGATCATCGGGCCGCGGCTGGACAGGCGTTTCCCGTCCAGCGTTCCCAGGGTGGCCGGCGGTGCCGGCTGGCCCACTATCAGTTCGTTGGCGCGCGCAGGCCGCGCCAGCAACCCGGAAAGACCGAGCAGACCAAGTGCGGCAGCAGACTGCAGCCAGGTGCGGCGACCGGGCTGCACGGTGGTGGCTCCGATCGGCGCAGACACCGCCTGCCGGTGATGTGCAATGGGACTGCCCCCCTTCTTGCCCGGTGTTGCCACGATCGGCATCAATGCTGATGCTGCATGCCGGCTGTATCGTGCATGCTCATCCCTTTCATGCCGCTCGGGCCGACGGCATCGGCCTTGAGCACCTCAAACTCCACCCGTATCGTCCGACCATCTGCAAAGCCAAGGGCGATGGGCACGCGATCGCCCGGTTTCACATCCTTCTTCGGCTGCATCAGCATGATGTGATAGCCGCCGGGAGCGAACCTGACGGTTTCATGCGGTGGAATGGTGATCTTGTCCGGATGTACCATTTTGCTCACCCCGCCTTTGTCGATGGTCAGGTGCAACGTGGTATTGCCGTAGTCCGGGCTGGATGCCGATGTCAAGACCATTGCCTTGTCGCCGGAGTTGGCGAGGGTGGCGTAGCCAACCGCGGGTAGGCCGGCGGGTAGCCAGCGAATCCAGGCATCCGTCACTTGCACCGTAGGTGCGCTATCGGCGGCGATGGCCGGGGCGCCAAGCGCGCCGCCGAGTAGGCCCAGGGCGCAGGCCACCAGCAGACTGCGGCGCTGGGAGTGGCAAACGGGTTTGTTGCGGCCGCTTCGGCTCATGGTGATTTCCTCAAGATGGGTCAGGCAAGCGGTGCTTGCGGGTGTGTGGAACTGTGCGCTGCTTGCGTTGTATCAGTTTCCGGTCGGGAGCGCCACGTGTAGTCGTCACAAAGAATCAGAGCACGTGGCTCAGGCCCACCGTGGCCGTCCAACGTGGTGAGATCTGGTAGCCGTCCAGATAGCTGTATGCCGGTAGTTGGAAAAAGCCATAAAGCTGTAGGTTTTTCAACAAGCTTACGGTTATTCCTGGGCTCAGGTAGACCACCGTCCCGGCCGTGTCCAGGGTGTCGGCCAGAGCACCATGGTCGGCGCCTTTGTGTGAAAGATTGACCTGCAGCTGCGGTATCCACTTTGGGTTGGCCTCGTAACGCAAACCGAAGCTCAGGCTGGCGAGATTGCCCGGGCGGTAATCATTACCAGGCTGATTGAGCCTTTGCATCACCGCCCCCTGGAAGGAAGTATTGACAAAGGCATCCCAGTCCTGGCTGATGGCTTGGTAATAGTAAGCCCCGACAATGAGGTCGGTGCTGCCGGTGCCTGGCTGCAAGCTGGTATCCAGTGGTGTTCCGGCGGCAGGTCCGGTGCTGAAATTCACCGCGCTGCCGTAACTGCCCGTGGGCAGCTTTACGCCGAGTTGCAGACCGAGGTTGTGCGTGGGCAGGAGCCCCTGGTAGCTGCCGATGACTTTGACGTCTCCCAGGCTGGAGCTGGCCGAGCCGCTGAGGTTGGCGGGGTTCAGCTGCGAAGCATCGAACGGTGCCGAAGTGGTGTCGGTGTAGCTGGTGTGGTCGCGGACCACATAAGGAATCAGGAGATTTACGTTCCAGTCGGCGCTCGGGTTGTAGCTCAAGCCCATGGTCAGATATCGGTTGATGGTCTGATTTTCCAGTTCGCCGGTGCTCGGGTTGTTGACTACCTGGGCTGGTGAGGCCGTGCCAGTGCCGCTGCGCAACTGACTCTGGTCAATGTAGTCGTAGCGGAGATCGACCCGCCAGCCGGCGTCGGTGCTATAACCCGTCGCGGCGTCAGAACTGAGGGTGCAGCCGCAGCTCGCGCATGCCGATGCCTCGTGGGATACCAAACCCATCAGGACTCCGATGGCAGCAGGCAGGATGATGCGAAACGGTCTGCTTACCCAGGAAACTTCACTCATTTGTCCGTTCCTCCGCGCCCACTTTGTCCGGTCAAGACGCTAACCAATTGCGCCGAGCTACTGCAGCAGCGGCGACTCCGCCGCGTCGAGCTCGACGCCTTCGACCGCCGCCTCGCCCGCCAGCAGGCGCAGGTACTGGCGTAACGCGGTCACGTGAGCCTGCTGGCGCAGCGCCATGGCCACCGCGCCGGACACCGCCTCGAACGGCTGCAGCACCCCCGGTTCGCGCGCCAGCACCTCGACCACGTGCAGGCCGAAGCGGCTGTGCACCAGTCTCGGCAGCACGCCGACCTCGGCCTGGCCGAACAGCTCGCGCGCGAACTCGGGGGCGCAATCGGTGGCAGCGAGCCAGTCGAGATCGCCACCCTGGGCGCCGCTGGGGCAATTGGAGAACTCGCGTGCGGCAGCGGCGAAGGCGTCGCCGGCATCGCCGTCATGGCAGCGCACGTCCAGCAGCGTGGCCTCCGCGCGCTGGCGCAAGGCTGCCACGTCCACGCCCGGCGTCACCGCGAACAGGATGTGCCGAACGCTCACTCTCTCTCCGGTGCTGTAGCTATTCTGATGGGCGGTGTAGTGGCGCCGGCAGGCTTCTTCCGCGGGCTCGGGCAGGCAGAGCTTCTGCTCCAGCAACGCCTCGATGGCGATGGCCGCGGCTTCGCTGATGACGCCGTCGGCCGAGGCTGGGTCGTTCGTACTCAGCAGGCCGGCGCGCTGTGCGGCCTGGCGCAGCAGCTCGGTGCAGGCGCGCTGGCGCAGTTCTTCGGCGCTGAGGTCCTCTTCCGGAGCGCTGAGGATCACGCCGTTGATGCGCGCCGGAGCGGCGAGGGTGTCTATCGTCATGGTCTGATCCTCAGACTTGAGCGCCGGGCTGACGCGTTTGGCCCGCCGGCAGGTTCAGGCGGCGGCTGCGCACCAGCTGGTAGGGGCGGGCAAGATAAGCCAGGGTGGCGAAGCCGCTCCAGACATGCACCAGCCGCGTGAACGGAAAGACCAGAAAGATGCTCATGCCGAGAAACAGGTGGGCCTTGAACACCCAGCTCACGCCCGCCAGCAGCTCGGGCGCGCCGGCGCGGAAGGTGACGATGCGCTGCGCCCAGTCGGCGAAACGCAGCATCATGCCGCCGTCCAGATGCTGGCCCGACAGCGGGATCGTCCCCAGGCCCAGGGCGAGCTGCAGCCACAGCAGCAGGAGGATGACGATGTCGCTGGTCTTGGAGTTGGCGCGGATGCGCGGCTCGCTCAGGCGCCGGTGCAGCAGCAGCGTCAGGCCGACGATGCCCAGGGTGCCGGCGATGCCGCCCGAGACCATGGCCATCACCTGTTTCGAGCCGGCGCTGATGAAGGACTCGTAGAGGAAGTGGGGTGTGAGCAGGCCGATGAAATGGCCGAAGAACAGGAACAGCACGCCGATGTGGAACAGGTTGCTGCCCCAGCGCAGGGAGCCCGTGCGCAGGAGCTGCGACGAATCGCTCTTCCAGGTGTACTGGTCGCGGTCGAAGCGGATCAGGCTGCCCAGCAGAAAGACCGTCAGGCAGAGGTAAGGATAGATCCCGAACAGGAAGGTATCGAGGGCGTTCATGCGATGGCTCCTTTTGCGGCGGCATCCTTGCGGACGATGTGTATCGGTTGCGACTGCGGTAGGCCCGGGCCGCTCTGGCCGCGCACCGAGCAGCCGTCGAAGACCGGCGGCTCCATCCAGCTCTCGTCCAGGGACTCATCGGCTGCGACATTCACCGCCTGCGCCTTTTCGCCGGCGAGTTCCAGCAGCGCGCCGATCACGCTGGCATAGGCGCTTCGTCGCTGCTGCAAGGCGCTAAACAAGGCGTTGAAGATGTGCGCCATTTCGCCGAGGAAGGCGCGCGCTTCGCGCGGCGGCTGGGTGGACACGAACTCCAGCACCGCCGGCAGGTAGTCCGGCAGCTCGCCGGCAGCGAGATAAAGACCGGCCGTCTCGTAGCTCTGCGCCAGATCGATCATGGCCGGGCCGCGCTCGCGCGAGTCGCCATGGACGTGCTCGAACAGGTGCAGCGAGGTGGAACGGCCGCGGTCGAACAGCTCGACGTAGGCCGCCTCGACGTCGAGTCCGTCGGCGCTCGACAAGGTGTCGATCAGCGCATCGAGCTCGGCCAGGCGCGTCTGCCCGACGGCGTTCCCGGAATGCAGCGCGGCCTTCAACTCGGGCAGATGACGGCGCAGCTCGGCGTCGGGGTAGGCGAGCAGGCGCGAGAGCACCCGCAGGCTCAGGGAGATGGATTTCGATAGTCCGGCCATGTTCAGATCTCCGCCTTGATCGGGATGGTGCGGCGCTTCTTGCTGCCGAACAGGCTGGTCTCGCTGGCGCCGTCGGAGCAGCCGTTGCCGAAGGAGAAGCCGCAGCCACCGCGCACGTCGAAGGTGTTCTCGGCGTATTCCCGGTGGCTGCTGGGAATCACGAAACGGTCTTCGTAGTTGGCGATCGCCATCACCCGGTACATGTCTTCCACCTCGGCCTGCCCGAGGCCCACCTGTTTCAGCGCCGCGAGATTGACGCGACCATCGACGTGCTTTTCGCGCTGGTAGGCGCGCATCGCCAGCATGCGTTCGAGCGCGCGCACCACCGGGCCGGTGTCGCCGGCGGTGAGCAGGTTGGCGAGGTACTTCACCGGAATGCGCAGCTGCTTCACGTCGGGGATCTCGCCGTTGCTGCCGACCTGCCCGGCGTTGGCCGCGGCGGTGATCGGCGAGAGCGGCGGCACGTACCAGACCATGGGCAGCGTCCGGTATTCTGGGTGCAGCGGCAAGGCCACCTTCCATTCCACCGCCATCTTGTACACCGGGCTCTTGCGCGCGGCCTCCATCCAGGCGTCGGGGATGCCGTCGGCGCGCGCCTGGGCGATCACCTCGGGATCGTCGGGATCGAGGAAGACGTCGAGCTGCGCCTGATACAGATCACGGTCTTTCTCGACGCTGGCGGCGGCCTCGATGCGGTCGGCGTCGTAGAGCAGCACGCCCAGGTAGCGGATGCGCCCGACGCAGGTCTCGGAACAGACGGTCGGCTGACCGGCCTCGATGCGCGGGTAGCAGAAGATGCACTTCTCGGCCTTGCCCGACTGCCAGTTGTAGTAGATCTTCTTGTAGGGACAGGCGGAGACGCACATGCGCCAGCCGCGGCACTTGTCCTGGTCGATCAGCACGATGCCGTCCTCCTCGCGCTTGTAGATCGAGCCCGAGGGGCAGCTCGCCACGCACGCCGGGTTCAGGCAGTGCTCGCACAGCCGCGGCAGGTACATCATGAAGGTGTTCTCGAACTGGCCGTAGATGTCCTTCTGGATGTCGTCGAAGTTCCTGTCCTTGGAGCGCTTGGAAAATTCGCCGCCGAGAATTTCTTCCCAGTTCGGCCCCCAGACGATCTTCTCCATGCGCTCGCCGGTGATCAGGCTGCGCGGACGCGCGGTGGGCGCCGCGCGCATCTCGGGCGCCGACTGCAGGTGCTCGTAGTCGAAGGTGTAAGGTTCGTAGTAGTCGTCGATCTGCGGCAGATTGGGGTTGGCGAAGATGCGCATCAGGAGCTTCCACTTCGCCCCCTGGCGCGGTTCGATCTTGCCGTTGGCCTTCCTCACCCAGCCGCCGTTCCACTTGTCCTGGTTCTCCCATTCCTTCGGGTAACCGATGCCGGGCTTGGTCTCGACGTTGTTGAACCAGGCGTATTCCATTCCCGGCCGGCTGGTCCAGACGTTCTTGCAGGTGACCGAGCAGGTGTGACAGCCGATGCACTTGTCGAGGTTCAGCACCATGCCGATTTGAGCGCGTATTTTCATCTTGTTCTCCTCAGGCGTGGGCCGCGGCAGCGGTGTTCGACGTGGCCGGCTGATCCAGCCAGTCGACCTTGGCCATCTTGCGCACCACCACGAACTCGTCGCGGTTGGTGCCGATGGTGCCGTAGTAGTTGAAGCCGTAGGAGAGCTGCGCGTAGCCGCCGATCATGTGGGTGGGCTTCAACACGATGCGCGTCACCGAATTGTGGATGCCGCCGCGCATGCCGGTGATCTCGGAGCCCGGCGTGTTGATGATCTTCTCCTGGGCGTGGTACATCATCACCATGCCCGGCAGCACGCGCTGGCTGACCACCGCACGCGCGGCGATGGCGCCATTGACGTTGAACAGCTCCACCCAGTCGTTGTCCACGATGCCGGCGCGGGCGGCGTCGTCCTCGGACAGCCAGATCACCGGCCCGCCGCGGTTCAGGGTCAGCATCATGAGGTTGTCGGTGTAGGTGGAGTGGATGCCCCACTTCTGGTGCGGCGTGATGAAGTTCAGCAGCACCTCCGGGTTGCCGTTGCTGCGCACGCCGTGGATCCCGGCGGTGGTCTTGAGGTCCACCGGCGGCCGGTAGGTCGCCAGAGATTCGCCGAAGGCGCGCATCCACGGATGGTCCTGATAGAACTGCTGCCGCCCGGTCAGGGTGCGCCACGGGATCAGCTCATGCACGTTGGTGTAGCCGGCGTTGTAGGACACGGTCTCGGACTCGATGCCGCTCCAGGTGGGCGAGCTGATGATCTTGCGCGGCTGCGCCTGGATGTCGCGGAAGCGGATCTTCTCGTCCTCGCGATGGATCGCCAGGTGCGCGTGCTCGCGCCCGGTCTGTTTGGAGAGCGCCTCCCAGGCCTTGACCGCGACGTGGCCGTTGGTCTCGGGGGCGAGCATCATCACCACCTCGCAGGCGTCGATGTCGGTCTCGATCCTGGGCCTGCCGCAGGTGGCGCCTTCCGCCGCGACCAGGCCGTTGAGTTCGCCGAGTTGCCCGACTTCGGTCTGGGTGTTCCAGGCTATGCCCTTGCCGCCGTTGCCAAGCTTGTCCATCAGCGGGCCCAGGGCAGTGAAGCGCTGGTGCACGTTGGGGTAATCGCGCTCGATCACGGCGATCTGCGGCGCGGTCTTGCCCGGCACCAGCTCGCACTCGCCCTTCTTCCAGTCGCGCACCTCGAAGGGCTGGGCGAGTTCGGCGGGCGTGTCGTGCATCAAGGGCGTGAGCACCACTTCCTGCTCGATGCCGAGATGGCCGGCGCACAGCTCGCTGAACTTTTTGGCGAAGCCCTTGTAGATCTCCCAGTCGCTGCGCGACTGCCAGGCGGGATCCACCGCGGTGGACAGCGGATGAATGAAGGGGTGCATGTCGCTGGTGTTGAGGTCGTTCTTCTCGTACCAGGTGGCGGTGGGCAGCACGATGTCCGAGTACAGGCAGGTGGTGCTCATGCGGAAGTCGAGCGTGACCAGGAGATCGAGCTTGCCCTCCGGGGCCCGCGCGTGCCACACGACCTCCTCGGGCTTGGCCTGCTCCGTGCCCAGATCCTTGCCCTGGACGCCGTGGCTGGTGCCGAGCAGGTGCTTGAGGAAATACTCGTGGCCCTTGCCGCTGGAGCCCAAGATGTTGGAGCGCCAGACGAACATCACCCGCGGCCAGTTGTCCGGATGGTCTGGGTCTTCGCAGCTCATCTTCAGCGAGCCGTCCTTGAGGCCTTTGACCACGTAGTCCTTGGGATCGACGCCGGCGGCGCGGGCGTCGTGCACCAGCTGCAGCGGATTGGTCTGCAGCTGCGGCGCCGAGGGCAGCCAGCCCATGCGCTCGGCGCGGACGTTGTAGTCGATCATCGAACCGCGATACTGGCGGCCCTCCTCGCCTTGCGGCGCCAGCGGCGAGAGCACTTCTTCCATCGTCAGCTTCTCGTAGCGCCACTGGTCGGTGTGGGCGTAGAAGAAGCTGGTCGAGTTCATCTGCCGCGGCGGCCGGATCCAGTCGAGCGCGAAGGCCAGCGCCGTCCAGCCGGTCTGCGGCCGCAGCTTCTCCTGACCGACGTAGTGCGACCAGCCGCCGCCGCTCTTGCCGATGCAGCCGCACAGCATCAGCATGTTGATGATGCCGCGGTAGTTCATGTCGCAGTGGTACCAGTGATTCATGCCGGCGCCGATGATCACCATCGACCGGCCCTGCGTCCTTTCCGCGTTGTCGGCGAACTGGCGGGCCACCGCGATGACCTGGTCGCGCGGGGTGCCGGTGATCCGCTCCTGCCAGGCCGGGGTGTAGGGCGTGTCGTCATCGAAGCCGCTCGCCGCCTGCTCGCCGGCCAGGCCGCGCGCGACGCCGTAATTGGCCGCCTGCAGGTCGAACACGGTGGCGACCAGTGCTTCGCCGCCGGCGAGCGCGATGCGCTGCGCCGGCACCGTGCGCAGCATCACGTCGTGCTGCACGTTGTTGGGAAAGTGCGCGCTCTCTATGCCGCCGAAGTAGGGGAAGCCGACCTGCGCTGTTTCGCTGCCAGCCTGCTCTCCTTCGAGCAGGGAGAGCTTGAGTTTCACGTCGCCGCCATGCTGCGCATCCTTGGCCTCGAGGTTCCACTGGCCCTCATCGAGACGGCCGTCGGGACCCCAGCGGAAACCGATGGCGCCGTTGGGCAGCACCACGCGGCCGGCTTCGTCCAGCGCCACGGTCTTCCATTCGGGGTTGTTGGCGGCGCCGAGCTTGCCGTCGAAGTCTGAGGCGCGCAGGTAGCGGTCGGGCACCCGGATTTTTTCTCCGTTTTCCAGGACGTGCTCCTTCAGCATCACCAGCATCGGCAGGTCGGTGTAGCGGCGGGCGTAGTCGTCGAAGTAGGCGCTGCGTTTGTCGAAGTAGAACTCCTTCAGGATCACGTGGCCCATGGCCATGGCCAGCGCCGCGTCGGTGCCCTGCTTGGGGTGCAGCCACAGGTCGGAGAGCTTGGCGACCTCGGAATAGTCGGGCGTGACGGCCACGGTCTTGGTGCCCTTGTAGCGCACCTCGGTGAAGAAGTGGGCGTCGGGCGTGCGCGTCTGCGGTACGTTGGAGCCCCAGGCGATGATGTAGCTGGAGTTGTACCAGTCGGCCGATTCGGGCACGTCGGTCTGCTCGCCCCAGACCTGCGGACTGGACGGCGGCAGATCGCAATACCAGTCGTAGAAGCTCATGCAGACGCCGCCGATCAGGCTCAGGTAGCGGCTGCCCGACGCGTAGCTGATCATCGACATGGCGGGGATGGGCGAGAAGCCGATTATCCGGTCCGGTCCATGCTTCTTGATGGTGTGCACGTTGCTGGCGGCGACGATTTCGTTCGCCTCCTCCCAGCTCGAACGCACGAATCCGCCCAGGCCGCGCAGCGACTGGTAGTCGCGGCGCTTTTCGTCGGAGGCGACGATCGAGTTCCAGGCTTCGACCGGATCGAGCGTCCGGCGCGCCTCCCGCCACAGGCGCAGCAGGCGGCCGCGCACCAGCGGGTACTTCACCCGGTTGGCGCTGTACAGGTACCAGCTGTAGCTGGCGCCGCGGGCGCAGCCGCGCGGCTCGTGGTTGGGCATGTCCCAGCGGGTGCGCGGGTAGTCGGTCTGCTGTGTCTCCCAGGTGACGATGCCGCCCTTGACGTAGATCTTCCACGAGCAGGAGCCGGTGCAGTTCACGCCATGGGTGGAGCGCACGATCTTGTCGTGCGCCCAGCGGTTGCGGTAGGCGTCTTCCCAGGTACGGTCCTCGCCGGTGACGGCGCCGTGACCGTTGGCGAAGCTCTCCTTGGGGTTCGAGAAATAGTTCAGTCGGTCGAGAAAGTGGCTCATGGATTGCTCCGTTCTTTTGCGTGAATTCTTGGTACGGAATATCGAACTTTATAGGCCTAAAATAACCACACCTGCAACAAGGATTGGTTCAGCAGGGCATCGGCGCGTTCTTGCGCGCGTAGTACCACCAGGTGAGGGCGATGCAGGTCAGATAGAAAAAGATGAAGCAGTACAGCGCCGCTTCCGGGCCGCCGGTGATGGCGATCGAAGTGCCGTAGCTCTTGGGAATGAAGAAGCCGCCGTAGGCGCCGATCGCCGCCGAGAAGCCCAGCACCGCAGCCGCCTCGGTGTTGCCGTCCTTGATCGCCTGCTGCTGTTCGGCGGCACCCTTGCCGGCAGCCTCGCGCTGGCGCTCGGTGAGGAAGATCACCGGGATCATGCGGAAGGTGGAGCCGTTGCCGATGCCGGTGGTCAGAAAGAGCAGCAGGAACATCGCCAGGAAGCCTGCGAAGCTGCCGCCGGAGGATCCGGAAGGCAGGAAGTAGAGCACCCCCGCCACCGCCAGCGCCATGACGACGAAGTTCCAGAAGGTGACGGCGGCGCCGCCGATCTTGTCCGACAGCCAGCCGCCGAAAGGCCGGATCACCGCGCCGACCAGGGGTCCCAGCCAGGCGAACTGCAGCGCATTGACGCTCGGGAATTGCGATTTGATCAGCAGCGGGAAGCCCGCGGCGTAGCCGATGAAGGAGCCGAAGGTGCCCAGATAGAGCCAGCACATCAGCCAGTTGTGCTTGCGCCTGAAGATCACCAGTTGCGCGGCGAGCGAGGCCTTGGCTTCGGCCAGGTCGTGCATGCCGAGCCAGGCGGCGAGAGCCGCCAGGGCGATGAAGGGCACCCAGATGAAGGCCGCGTTCTGCGCCCAGATCTGGTCATGTCCGCCGAGCTTGTTGACCACCAGTTGCGGATCGCCGCCCAGCGCCCCGAGAAAGCCCATGCCCACCACCAGCGGCGCCAGGAACTGCACCGAGGAGACGCCGACGTTGCCCAGACCGGCGTTCAGGCCCAGGGCCGAGCCCTTGTGCTCCTTGGGAAAGAAGAAGCTGATGTTGGCCATCGAAGAGGAAAAATTGCCGCCGCCCAGTCCGCACAGCAGCGCCAGGATCAGCATGGTCTGGTAGCTGGTGTTGGGATCCTGCACCGCGATGCCGATGCCGATCGCCGGGATCAGCAGCGAGGCCGTGGAAATGGCGGTCCACCTGCGGCCGCCGACGATGGGCACCATGAAGGAATAGAAGATGCGCAAGGTCGCGCCCGACAGGCCGGGGGCCGCAGCCAGCCAGAACAACTGATCGGTGGAGAACTTGAAGCCCAGACTCGGCAGGCTCACCGCCACCACGCTCCACAGCTGCCACACGGCGAAGGCCAGGAACAGCGCCGGAATGGAGATCCACAGGTTGCGCGAGGCGATCGCCTGTCCCTGCAGTTCCCAGAAGGCCTTGTCCTCCGGCGTCCAGATCTCGATCACGCGGCGGCTGCCGACAGGTTTGCTCGTCATGGTCGTGCTCCTCTAGGCTATGAATTTGAAAGTCGGCTGCCCGCGGACTGGATCGTGTCCATGGCGCGCACTTCGGTGAAGTACATCCAGATCAGCGACACCCAGACGATGGCGTAGAGCAGCATGAAGGCCGAGGAACGGATGCCGGTGAGATCGACCAGGGCGCCGAACATGATCGGCAGCGCGAAGCCGCCCAACCCGCCCATCAGGCCGACGATGCCGGAGATGACGCCGATGTTGTGCGGATACTCGTCCGAGATGTACTTGAACACCGAGGCCTTGCCGAAGGCCCAGGACACCCCGACGATGAACAGCAAGGCGGTGAATATCCAGGGATTGAGCCCGAGGGAAAAGGTCCTGGGGCCATCGACGGTCATGACGGTGAACTCGGTCGGCGGATAGGAGAGCAGGAACAGGCAGATCCAGGACACCCACAGCACCCACCAGGTCACCTTGTGGGCGCCGTAGCGGTCCGAGAGCCAGCCGCCGACCGCCCGCAGCACGCCGCCGGGCAGGGCGAAGCAGGCGGTGAGCAGCGCCGCCACCTTGATGTCGAAGCCGTATTCGCGCATGTAATACTGGGTCATCCACAGCGACAGGCCGACGTAGCCGCCGAAGACGATCGAGTAGTACTGGCATAGCTTCCAGACGCGCGGGTCCTTCAGCGCCAGGAGCTGGTCCCGCACCGTGATGCTGGAACCGACCTTGTGCCCCGGATCGGAGTAGGTCAGGAACCAGAACGCCAGCGCGATAAACAGCATGGCGCCGGCGTAGACCCTGGGCACCATGGTCCAGCCGTAGGCGACCACCAGTGCCGGTGCGACGAACTTGTTCAGCGCCGCGCCGGAGTTGCCGGCGCCGAACACGCCCATGGCGAAGCCCTGCTGGTTCCTGGGAAACCAGCGCGCGCAATAGGCGATGCCCACCGAGAAGGAGCCGCCGGCCAGGCCGACGAACAGGCCGACCACCAGGAACTGCCAGAACTGGTGCAGCGTCTCGATCAGGAAGATCGGAACCACCGTAGACAGCATCAGCAGGAAGAAGACGATGCGGCCGCCGTAGCGGTCGGTCCACATGCCCAGCGGCAGCCGGATCAGCGCGCCGGTGAGCACCGGCGTGGCGACCAGCATGCCGAACTGGGTTTCGTTCAGGTGCAGGATCGCTTTGAGCGGAATGCCGATCACCGCGAACATCATCCAGACGGCGAAGCACACGGTGAAGGCGAGCGCGCTCATGGTCAATACCATCAGTTGCTTCGTTCTGTGGCTCGCCATGCCGAATCCCCTTCGCGATGCGATCTGCCGCGGAGTCTAGGCCGATCCGGGGATAAATCAATTGGCATGAACGGCACGCGGCGAGTTCCGGCTACCTAGAAAGAGGTAGCCCGTCGAGTGCCGGTCGTAGGGTCCAAGCCGCTGAATTTTCGGCGAAGCGTATGAGCGCGGCAACGGCGGTGGGGGAAAATGGGCTGGTTGCTCGGGGGGCGAAATTCTTACGAGGTATTCCCAATTTGCTCCGGCTCCGGTAGCTTCTGGCCACGCGTGTCCGAGAGGTGTTTGCGATGAACGACGAAAACCAGACTCCCCCGCAGTCGGTACTGGGCAGGCTGGGGATCGCCATGGGTACGATCGTGATCTTTGCGATGGCCTCGATCATGGTTTCGACCATCTTCACCGAGATGTCGGCGGGAAAGGCGCGCGCCATCAATGTCGCCGGCAGCCTGCGCATGCAGTCCTATCTGCTGGCGAGCCAGTTGAACCAGCCGGGCCTGACAGACGACGCACGCCGGCAACTGGTCATGGGCAGCGTGCGCGAATACGAGGCACGCCTGAACGATCCGACCTTGCTCGCCGGCGTGCAGACGGAACTGAAGCCGCCCATCACCGAGGCCTACCGCGACATCCAGCAGCGCTGGGAGACCCATTTCAAGCCCCTGGCGCTCGCCGCGGTGACTGACCCGGCCAAGCGCGCGCAGTTCGTGGCGACCGTCGGCGGTTTCGTTTCCCGGATCGACCACATGGTCAAGCTGCTTGAGCAGGAGCTGGAAGACAAGATCCAGTGGCTGCGGCTGGTCCAGGGGGTCTCGCTGTTCGTGATCGTCATCGTCGTGCTGCTGACGATGTACCTGATGCACACGCAAGTCATCATCCCGCTCAACGACCTGCTGGCCTGCGCCCGCGCCGTACGTAAGGGGAATTTCCAGGTCAGGGCCAGGCACACCCAGCCCGACGAGCTGGGGCAACTGGGCGCCGCCTTCAACACCATGGTGCAGGATCTGTCGCAGATGTACGCCAACCTGGAGGTGCGGGTCGAAGAAAAGACCGAAGAGCTGGCCCGCAGCAACCGCTCGCTGGAGCTGCTCTACGGCACCATTCGCACGCTCTCCGAGCGGCGGGTGACGCGCGACGCGCTGATGCATGTGCTGCGCGAGGTGGAGCGGGTCATGGATGTGACGGCCGGCGCCATCTGCGCCTACGACCCGGAGCTGCGCCAGGGGCTGCTGCTGGCCGCCGATCCCGGCGACGTCGGCGGGCGGCAGCCGATCTGCCCCGGCAGTTGCGAGCAGTGCCTCGGCGATGGCGGCTTGAGCATACGGGAGACGGAGGCGGCGGACGGTGCGCACACGGTTTCTGTTCCGCTCACGGACGGCGGCCGCAACTACGGCGTGATGCCCCTGCAGCTGCCGCCAGGCAGGGAGCTGGCACCCTGGCAGTTGCAGTTGCTCGAAGCCGTGGGGCGGCATATCGGTGCGGCGCTGGCCATGTCCCAGCGCAACGAGGAGCGGCACCGGCTGGCGCTGTTCGAGGAGCGCTCGGTGATTGCCCGCGAATTGCATGATTCGCTGGCCCAGTCGCTGACCTACCTCAAGATCCAGGTCACGCGTCTGCAAGCGCTGCTCGGCAAGAGTGCGCCAGCGGCGCAGACCGGAGAGGTCGTCGGCGAGTTGAAAAGCGGCCTCAACAACGCCTACCGCCAGTTGCGCGAGCTGCTCACCACCTTCCGCCTGCGCATCGACGGGCACGGGCTCAATGCCGCGCTGGAGGAGACGGTGCGCGAATTCACGCGCCACGGCAACTTCGCCATCAGACTGGACAACCGCCTGCTCGGCATCGAACTGGCATCGAATGAGGAAATCCATGTGCTGCAGGTAATCCGGGAAGCGCTGGCCAACGTCCTGCATCACGCGCGTGCCGCCAGCGCCGAGGTCAGTCTGGAACGCCTGGAGAACAACCGCGTGCGTGTGCGCGTGGACGACGACGGTGCCGGCATAGCGGAAGGGCAATCGCCGCTGCATCACTTCGGCCTGAAAATCATGCACGACCGCGCCCACAGTCTGCACGGCGAGCTCACGGTCGAGCGCCGCGAGACCGGCGGCACACGCGTCGAACTGGCATTCGATCCGGCCACGCCCTTCGGCAACATACCGGCCCTGGACGAGGGCAGCGGCGCATGAACACCAGCGGCGACTCGGTGATCGTCATCGACGACCACCCGCTGTTCCGCAAGGGCGTCTCCCAGCTGATCGCTATGGACGATCAGCTCAAGCTGGTCGGCGAGGCGTCCTCCGGCGAAGAGGGCGTGGCACTCGCCCGGCGCATGAACCCCGACCTGATTTTGCTCGACCTCAACATGAAGGGCATGAGCGGCATCGACACGCTGCGTGCGCTGCGCGAGGCAGGCCTCGATGCACGCGTGGTGATGCTGACGGTGTCGGACAACGCCGATGACCTGATTGCCGCCATCCGCAGCGGCGCCGACGGCTACCTGCTGAAGGACATGGAGCCCGAGGAACTGCTGGCCCGGATCAAGGACGCGCTGTTCGGCCGCATGGTCATCAGCGACAGCTTGAACGGCCTGCTGGCCCAAGCCTTGCGGGACGAGGCGGTGTCCGCCGACCGCAGCACCGCGGGCCTCACCGAACGCGAGCGCGCCATCCTCGCCTGCCTGGCCGGCGGCATGAGCAACAAGCTGATCGGCCGTGAGCTCAACATCGCCGAAGGCACGGTGAAGGTGCATGTCAGGAACCTGCTCAAGAAACTCAGCTTTCGCTCGCGCGTCGAGGCGGCGGTCTGGGCGGTCGAGCACGGACAGCGGGGAGGCGCGGGCTAGTACGGCGAAGTGGGCGCCAGGCAGCCAGGCTCGACAAGTCGGCGTAGGCTGGTATATTGGCCTCGTTCCCGCGGCACCGAGAACAGGTGCGACGTACCCCGCGGCGTGTCTGGCGATATCAGGGACCGAGGCAATGGCGACATCAGACGATCCGGAAGCGAACCCGCCATGGCGCGACAGCAATGCCGAGCTGCGCCTGTTGACCGACAACGTGCCGGCGATGATCCTGCATCTCGACCGGGAGCTGTATTGCCGTTTCGCCAACCGGCGCTACGTCGAGTTTTTCGGCTTCGGCAACGGCAGCCCGGTCGGCAAACCGGTGCGCGAGATCATCGGCGAGGCCTCCTACCGCGAGGTCGAGCGCCATTTCGCGCAGGTGCTCGCAGGCCGCCCGGTCAGCTATCAAAGGATCGTGCATCATCGAAGCGGCGAGCCGCGCCACATCGAGGCCAAGCTGGTCCCCAGCGTCACCAAGCAGGGCAGCGTCGCCGGCTGCTACTTCCTGGCCACCGACATTTCCGAGCAGAAGCAGGTGGAACAGGCGCTGTGCGACGCGGTGGCGCAGCTGCGCATGTTTGCCGACAATGTCCCGGCGATGACCGTCTCGTATGACGCGAACCTGCGCTGCCGCTTCGTCAACAAGCGCTTCGCCGAGTTTTTCGGCTTCACCGTCGAGGGCATGCTCGGCAAGCACCTGCGGGAGGTCGTCGGGGAAGACGCTTACCGGGAGATAGAGCGTCATTTCGTCCTGGTGCTGGCGGGCGTTCCGGTCACCTACCAGCGGCTACGCAAGCTCGGCAACGGCGAATGCCGCCACCTCGAGGTCAAGCTCATTCCCCATCTCGGCGACGACGGCAAGACCCAGGGCTGCTTCGCGGTGACCACCGACATCACCGAACACAAGCAGGCGGAGGAGCGCATCTGGTACATGGCGCACTACGACAATCTCACCGCCCTGCCCAACCGCCTGCTGTTCAACGATCGCCTGAGCCAGGCGATCAGCCTCGCCAAACGCGACTCCCGGGAGCTGGCCTTGCTCTATCTCGACCTGGACAAGTTCAAGCCGGTCAACGACGACCTGGGGCACGATGCCGGCGACGAACTCCTGAAAAATGTCGCCGACAGGATACGCCAACAATTGCGCGAATCGGACACCGCCGCCCGCGTCGGCGGCGATGAGTTCACCGTGATCCTGCCCGACATCGCCGGTCGCGAGGACGCCGCGACGGTGGCCGGCAAGATCATTACCGCCCTGGTTGCGCCCTTCGAGCTGGGCCGCGCAGAGCGCAGCGCCGCGATCGGCGTCAGCATCGGCGTCGCCCTCTATCCGGCCGACGGCCAGGATCGGGAGGCGCTGGTCAAGGCGGCGGACAGCGCGATGTACGACGCCAAGAGGGCCGGCAACTGCTTTTGCTTCAGATGAGCCGGCAAGCGGTGGCAGAACCGGGCAGCGGCGACCTCAGCGGCCGAGCGTGATCGTCAGGAAGCAGAGGTAGAGGCCGCCATTGACCAGCAGCGCCCAGATGCGCAAGCCGGAGCGGGCCTGGAAGCGCAGCCAGGCGACTGCGAGCAGGGTGACCACGACCCCGGTCAGCACCTCGATGCGCGGCTGCCAGGGGGTGAGCATGATGCCGATGGCGGGCAGCAGCGTGCCCTGGAAGACCATCGCGCCGGTGATGTTGCCCATCGCCAGCGTGTCCTTGCCGCGCCGGACCCAGAGAATGCTATTGACCTTCTCCGGCAGTTCGGTCGCGATCGGGATGATCAGGAGCGACAGGAGCAGTGCCGATATGCCGAAAAGCTGGGCTGCGCCCTCGACCCCGCGGATGAAGCCCTTGGCGCCGAAGACCAGCAGTGCCAGGCCCGCCGCGAGCTGCAGCAGGATGGTCGGCAGCGTCTCGGGCAGTCCGATCCGGGCGAGCAGCATCCGTTCGCCGGCCTCGGTGCCGTGTCCCGCCTCGACCAGCTTGGCCGACGCCCGCATGGTGAGCAGCAGATAAACGAAGTAGATCAGTACCAGCGCGAAACTCAGCGCCCCCCGGACGTAGCGGGCCTGGTGCGGAATGAACATGGCCGCGGCGGCGAGCGCGAACGCCATCAGAAAGAAGTCGAGGTCGCGCACCAGGCCGCTGTGCTCGGGGCGCACGTGGCCGGTCGCGCCGCGGCGGCCGAGCACCGACAGCGCCATCAGGCAGACGGACAGGGTCGACAGCATCAGCGGCGCGCCGAGTATGGCCCCGACCCCGATCTCCTCATTGACGCTCGCCTTGGCCGTGCCGGCGAACAGCGCCAGGAGCGGCACCAGCGTCTCGGGCAGGGCGGTGCCGACCGCGGCGAACAGCGAACCGGTGACGCCCTCCGAGATCCCGACCCGCTCGCCCAGGTGCTCCAGGGCATTGGTGAACAGCTCCGAAGCCAGCAGGATGACGAAGAGCATCAGCAGCAGCTCGGCGAGAATTCCGCTCATGGCTCGCGCCGGGCGGTCGGCTCTTGCGCTTCCATCGGTCACCCCTATTCATCAGACCTCGTCACAGCGAGGCCGGTCAGCTTACTGCCCGGGTCGGGAATCGACAAGCCGGAGTAAAATCATCCGCCCGCCGTTGCTGGAAAACCCGATGACAACCGATACGCCGCACACCGTAATGCTCAAGGACTACACGCCGCCGGCCTTCCTGGTCGACAGCGTCGATCTGGATGTGGATTTTCAAGCAGGGTCCGTCGTGGTCGGCGCGCGCCTGGCGCTGCGCCGGAATCCCGCGGCGCGCGACCGGCGCTCGCCGCTCGAACTCGACGGCGACGAGCTGGAGACGATCGCGGTGACGCTCGACGGCAAAGCCCTCGCCGCCGGGCGCTACGCGCTCGACCAGACGCGGCTGAGCATCGCCGACGTGCCCGACGCCTTCGTGCTGGAGACCGTGAGCCGCATCCTGCCCGACGCCAATACCCGGCTGTCCGGCCTGTACCGCTGCGCCGACGGTTACGTCAGCCAGTGCGAGGCCCATGGCTTTCGCCGCATCACCTGGTTCCCGGACCGCCCCGACGTGATGTCGCGGTTTACGGTGACCGTGCACGCGGACAAGGAGGCCTTGCCGCTGCTGCTCGCCAACGGCAATCCACTGGCTGCAGGCGAAGAGCCGGACGGCAGGCATTGGGCGAAATGGCAGGATCCGCACCCCAAGCCCTGCTACCTGTTCGCCCTGGTGGCAGCCCGTCTGGAGGTGCTGCGCGACAGTTACCGGACGCGCTCCGGACGCCCGGTCGAGCTCGCCATCTATGTCGAGCCGGGCAAGCTCGACCAGTGCGGTCACGCGATGGCGGCGTTGAAGAAGGCGATGCGCTGGGACGAGGAGGCCTTCGGCCTGGAGTGCGATCTCGACCACTACATGATCGTTGCGGTCGGCGACTTCAACATGGGCGCGATGGAGAACAAGGGTCTCAACATCTTCAACACCAAGTACGTGCTGGCCCGGCAGGACCTCGCCAGCGACGGCGATTTCGAGAACATCGACCGGGTCGTGGCGCACGAATATTTCCACAACTGGACCGGCAACCGGGTCACCTGCCGCGACTGGTTCCAGCTGTCGCTGAAGGAGGGCCTGACCGTGTATCGCGATCAGGAGTTCGGCGCCGACCTGCACGGCCGTGCCGTCAGCCACATCCGCGACGTGCGCGACCTGCGCGCTGCCCAGTTCCCCGAGGATGCGGGGCCGATGGCGCACCCGGTGCGGCCCGCTTCCTACCGGGAGATCAACAATTTCTACACCGCCACGGTGTATGAAAAGGGTGCCCAGGTGGTGCGCATGATCCAGACGCTGATCGGGCGGGCGGCGTTTCGCCGCGGCATGGATCTGTACTTCGCGCGTCACGACGGCCAGGCGGTGACCTGCGACGATTTCGTCCGCGCCATGGCCGATGCTTCGGGCGTCGATCTCGGGCAGTTCATGCGCTGGTACGATCAGGCCGGCACGCCGCGGCTGACGGCGACCGGCCGCTACGACGCGGACGCTTGCCGCTACACGCTGACGCTCGCGCAATGTCCCGGCGACGGCAATCTGCCCTACCACATCCCGGTCGCCGTCGGCCTGGTCGGACCTGACGGCGCCGACCTGCCGGCGCGCTTGAAGGGCCAGCGCGAGGCGGTCGGCGAGCGCGTGCTGTCCTTGACCGAAGAGCGCCAGGAATTCGTCTTCGAGGAAGTCGCCGCCGCCCCCGTACCCTCGTTGCTGCGCGGTTTTTCGGCGCCGGTGATATTGGACTTCCCCTACGGCGACGAGGAGCTGACGCATCTCCTGGCCCACGACAGCGATTCCTTCAACCGTTGGGAGGCGGGCCAGCGGCTGGCTTCCCGCCTGATCCTGGCCGCCACCGCGAAGATCGCTGCCGGCGATGCGCCGACCTGGCCCGAGGGCTACATGTACGCCGCCGCCCGCGTGCTCGCGGGGGCCGGCGACGATCCGGCGTATGCCGCCGAAGTGTTGTCGCTGCCGACCGAGGCGACGCTGGCCGAAGCGCTGGAGGTGGTTGATCCGGAGGCGCTGCACGCCGCCCGCGACGGGCTCCGCCGTCAGCTCGCCTGGCAACTCGGGCCGCAACTCGCCGCCTGCTATCGGGACTATGCGGGCACCGGCCCCTACCGGCCCGAACCGGCCGATGCCGGCCGGCGCGCGCTGCGCAACCTGTGCCTGAGCTATCTCACGGCGGCGGATACGGCAGAAGGTCGGGAACTGGCGCTGCGCCAATACCAGTTGGCCGACAACATGACCGACCGCTATGCGGCGCTCTCCGCCCTGGCCCAGAGCGAAGGGCCGGAGCGGCAGCTGGCGCTCGACGACTTTCATAGTCGCTGGCGGCACGAGGCGCTGGTGCAGGACAAGTGGCTGCTGGTTCAGGCTTCGAGCAGCCGGCCGGGGACGCTGGCCGAGGTGATGCGCCTCATCGAGCATCCGTCCTTCGACCTGAAAAACCCGAACAAGGTCTATGCGCTGCTGCGCGGCTTCGGCGCCAACCACGTCCGCTTCCACGCCGCCGACGGCGCCGGCTACCGCTTCCTCGCCGCGCAGACCTTGCGCGTGGACGCCATCAATCCCCAGGTCGCCGCCAGACTGGCGCGCTCATTCGACCGCTGGCGCCGGTTCGATTGCGGGCGCCAGGCGCACGCCCGGGCGGCGCTGGAAACATTGCGCGGCCATCCCGGACTGTCGCGCGATGTGTCCGAGGTGGTGGAGCGGGCCCTGGCTTGAGCGCTGGTTGAATCTCAGGCCGCCAGCTCGACCCGGTTGCGACCGCGGGCCTTGGCCCGGTATAGCGCTTCGTCGGCCCGCCGCAGCAACTGCTCGACGCCGATCCCGTCCTCGGCGGTGGCGACGCCGATGCTGACGGTATAACGTACGCCACTGCTCTCGCCGCTGACGCAGGCGTCGGCAACGGCGGCGCAGATGCGCTTGGCCACGATATTCGCGGCTTGCTGCGGAGTGTCGGGGAGCAGCACCAGGAACTCCTCGCCGCCGAAGCGACCCAAAAGATCCGGACGGCGCAGGCAGCCTTGGACCACCTGGGCGAACTGTTGCAGCACCTGGTCGCCCATCTGGTGTCCGTGGCTGTCGTTGACCTGCTTGAAGTGGTCGAGGTCGAGCACCAGCAGCGCCGGCGCGCAATGCGAACGCTGCGATCGGCTGAGTTCTGCCTCCAGCAGGTCGAAAAAGCTGCGCCGGGTCAGGGTGCCGGTCAGGTAATCGTGGCGGACGAGATACTCGAGTTCGTCCTTGAGCCGATCGTAGGCCATCAGTACCAGTCCGATGGCCAGGGCGAAGATGCACAGGGCGCCCGCGGCGGTGTCGAAACTCTGGGGGCCAGTCGCGGCCATCACGTCGTTCAGCTTCGGGTCTATCCAGATCGCGATCGCCCCCCGGAGCGCGGCGACCGCTGCCGCGGCGATGATGAAAACAGCGGTGAAGGCTTCGCCAAAACGCAGCATGGCCGTCGGCCGATCGCGCAACAGGGTGATCAGGCTGGCGATGCAGATCAGGATGTTGCTCGCGGTGATGATCGCGATGCGGGCCTCAAGGCTATCTTTCACGTACAAGAAGTACAGCAGCAGCAGGAAATTCAGCGCGAGCAGCGCGGCCAGCGGGCGGAAATCGACGCTGCGCTCCCTGAACCGGCGCAGACCGACGAAGCAAGCGAGATAGCCAGCTTGCAAGGCGATGTTGGCGAGCACGATGGAGACGAAATCCGGAATCCGGCCGTGCAGTCCGATCAGCATGGTCGCCGCGAAAATGGTGAGGAAGGCAAAACCCCATTCGCGCAGGCCGCGGATGCGCTGGGGAAAGCTCCTGGCCTGGAAGAAGAAGACGACCGCCATCAGCAGCGCCGAGAGCGAGGCGCTGATCACCAGGGTACGCGGATCGAGTCCCATCGTTGATTAGCCGCTGGCGGTCACGGGCACCATCAGCCGGAATGGCACAGTGCGGTGCGGTCGTTCTCGCCGCTCGCGGCGATGCGCTCCAATGCCGCCAGCACTGCCATGCTCGCCGCTTCCATCGCCGCGATCGCCGCGAAGCCTTTTTCGATTTGGCCCTCGCGGAAGCACTGGATCGCCAATTTGCCGCTGTCGTGGAAGTGCCGGTGCGGCTCTTCCACTTCCCGGTAGCCGTCCATCTTGGAGTAGCAGTCCCGGCCCTCGCCCTCGTAGTACCACTTGCCGAGCCGGCAGTGCTGGTGGTCGGAAAAGTCGTTGTTCTGCTTCTCCGACAGGCACATGAAGACCTTGTAGATCTCGAACTTGTAGACCAGGTGGTCTACCTTGGCGACCTCGACGAAGCTTCGCAGCGCCGAAGCGGCGATCGTGCCCTCCATCGATTGCGACAGCCTCAGCAGCTTCTCCATGCCCTGGGTGGCGTCTGCACCCTCCTGGCGGAAGCCCTGGGTCTTCTGCGTCCATTGCTCCATCTGTTCGCGAGTGAGGCTGGTTTCCTGCTGGATGCTGGACACCAGCGCCGATATCTCGCTGGTGGCCTTGGTCGTCCGCTCGGCGAGCTTCCTCACTTCGTCCGCGACCACGGCGAAGCCGCGCCCCTGCTCGCCGGCGCGGGCCGCCTCGATGGCGGCATTCAAGGCCAGCAGGTTGGTCTGGTCGGCGATTTCCTTGATCAACTGGACGATGCCGCCGATCTGGCTGGTCCGCGCGGAGAGCCCGTCTACCTTGCCCGACATCTGCCGGGAATCCTCGGACATGGTCTGCATGTTGCCGGAGATGGTTTCGATCGATTGCTGATTGCTCTGGGAGACCAGGGACGCCTCGACGGCATTGCGCTTCTCCTCCTTCATCAGGTTGGCGATCGCCAATTGGGAACGCTGGATCTCCATGAAGGATTCGCCGAAGGATTGCATGGTCCGGTAGATGCGCTGGCACTTGTCCATTTCGTCGCGCATCGATGCGACCGATGCCGCCAGCGTCTGACTCTCCTGGCGGGCATCGGCCAACTGCAGTTCCAGGTCCGAGTTGCGCCGCGCTTCCTGCGCCAGGCGTTGTCCCAGTTCCTCGATGCGCGCTCTGCCTGATCCGAACAGCATGCCGACTCTCTCATCCGGTGTTAATGGAAGGCGAGGCCGTCTCTCCGTGATCGGCGGACCGCCTGCCCCTTGCTTGAGGCGGCGAATATTAACATGGATATATATATGGTTATAAGACGCGGTGACTCCCCCGATGCCGGCGCTAGCCGCGCGCGTCCGCCGGGGCGGGATCGGGCGCCAGGGCGCCGCGATGGGCGATCACGGCCGCGCGCACGATGGCCCTCAGATCGCCGCCTTGCCCGTCCACGTGGGCGACCAGGGCGGCGCGCATGCGCGGCTCCCAGGAGCGCTGGAGATGAGCGGCCACGTCCGCCACGGCCTGGGTGCGATCGGGCATCGCCTCGAAAAATGCGCCGATCTGGTTGGCCATCTTGACGAGGTTCTCGATGTTCATGGCTTCACACCCTCGCCGACGCGCTCGGCCAGGCGCAGCTGCTCCTGGTTGAAGCGCCGGTAGTTCTGCTGCCATTCGGACAGTTGGCTGACGCGAACCAGCTCCACCGCCGTCACCTTGTATTCGGGACAGTTGGTCGCCCAGTCGGAGTTGTCGGTGGTGATCACGTTGGCGCCGGACTCGGGAAAGTGGAAGGTGGTGTAGACCACGCCGGGCTGCACCCGCCCGGTCAGCGTCGCGCGCAGCACGGTCCCCCCTGCGCGCGAATGGATGCCGACCCAGTCGCCGTCCCCGATGCCGCGCTCCTCGGCGTCGTGCGGGTGGATCTCGAGCACGTCCTCGCGGTAGAACTGGACGTTCTCGGTGCGCCGGGTCTGGGCGCCGACGTTGTACTGGGAGAGGATGCGGCCGGTGGTGAGCAGCAGCGGGAACTTGCGCGTCACCTTCTCGTCGGTGGGCAGGTACTGGGTGATGATGAACTTCCCCCGGCCGCGCACGAAGGTATCGACGTGCATGGTCGGCGTGCCCTCGGGTGCCGCGTCGTTGCACGGCCATTGGAGGCTGCCCAGGCGCTCCAGCTTGTCATAGCTGACGCCGGCGAAGCTGGGGGTCAGGGCGGCGATCTCGGCCATGATTTCCGCGGGGTGCTTGTAGTGCATCGGATAACCCAGCGCATTGGCCAGCGCCATCGTGGTCTCCCAGTCCGCCCTGCCGGCCTTGGGCGCCATGACCCTGCGCACGCGCGAGATGCGCCGCTCGGCATTGGTGAAGGTGCCGTCCTTTTCCAGGAACGACGATCCGGGCAGGAAGACGTGGGCGTATTTCGCCGTCTCGTTGAGGAACAGATCCTGCACCACCACGCACTCCATCGCTGCCAGTGCCTCGGTCACGTGCTGGGTGTTCGGGTCGGACTGGGCGATGTCCTCGCCCTGGCAGTAGAGACCCTTGAAGCTGCCGTCGTGCGCCGCCTCGAACATGTTGGGGATGCGCAGGCCCGGTTCGGCCGAAAGCGTGACCCCCCAGTGTGCCTCGAACAGGCTGCGGCTGGCGTCGTCGGAGACGTGGCGGTAGCCCGGCAGCTCGTGCGGGAAGGAGCCCATGTCGCACGAACCCTGGACGTTGTTCTGGCCGCGCAGCGGATTGACGCCGACCCCCTCGCGGCCCAGGTTGCCGGTGGCCATCGCCAGATTGGCGATGGCGATCACGGCGGTCGAGCCCTGGGCGTGTTCGGTGACGCCCAGACCGTAGTAGATCGCCGCGTTGTGGCGTCCGGTTTTGCCGGCGCCGGCAAACAGCCGCGCCGCGGCGCGCAGCTTTGCCGCCGGCACGCCGCAGGCGGCGGCGACGGCTTCCGGAGAATTTTCCGGGCGGGCGACGAATTCGCGCCAGTCCGAAAATGATTGCGGCTCGCAGCGCTCGGCGATGAAGGACTGCGCCAGCAGGTCCTCGCTCACGATCACGTGGGCCAAGGCGGTTAGCACCGCGACATTGGTGCCGGGACGCAGCTTCAGATGGTGCTCGGCGCTGACGTGCGGGGAGTCCACCAGTTCTATGGCGCGCGGATCGATGACGATCAGCTTCGCTCCCTGACGGATCCGGCGCTTCAGGCGCGAGGCGAACACCGGGTGGCCGTCGGTGGGGTTGGCGCCGACGACCATGATCACGTCGCTCTTCTCGATCGACTTGAAGCTCTGGGTTCCCGCCGATTCGCCCAGCGTCTGCTTGAGACCGTAGCCGGTCGGCGAATGGCAGACGCGGGCGCAGGTATCGACGTTGTTGTTGCCGAGAGCGGCGCGCACCAGTTTCTGGACCAGATAGGTCTCCTCGTTGGTGCAGCGCGAGGAGCTCAGGCCGCCGATGGAATTGACCCCGTATTTCGCCTGGATGCGGCGGAACTCGGCTGCGGCGTGAGCCAGCGCCTCGTCCCAGGACACCTCGCGCCAGGGATCGGAGATCTTGGCGCGGATCATCGGCTTCAGCATCCTGTCCCGGTGGCTGGCGTAGCCCCACGCGAAGCGGCCCTTGACGCAGGCGTGGCCCTCGTTGGCGCGGCCGTCCTTGCTGGGCACCATGCGCACCACCTGGCCGCCCTGCATTTCGGCCTTGAGGGCGCAGCCGACGCCGCAATAGGCGCAGGTGGTGAGCACGCTGTGCTCCGCCTGCCCCATCCGGATCACCGTCTTCTCGGTGAGCGTCGCGGTCGGGCAGGCGTTCACGCAGGCGCCGCAGGAGACGCATTCCGAATCCATGAAGGACTGGCTCTGGCCCGGCGAGACGCGCGAGTCGAAACCGCGGCCGGAGATGGTCAGGGCGAAGCTGCCCTGGGTCTCCTCGCAGGCGCGCACGCAGCGGCTGCAGACGATGCACTTGGCGGCATCGTAGCTGAAGTAGGGGTTGGATTCGTCTACCGGGGCCGCGGCTTCGACGTCGAAGTGGTTGGCGCCGGCCATGCCGTAGCGCACCTCGCGCAAGCCGACCACGCCGGCCATGGTCTGCAGTTCGCAGTTGCCGTTGGCGGCACAGGTCAGGCAGTCGAGCGGGTGGTCCGAGATGGTCAGTTCCATGACGCCGCGGCGCAGCTGGGCGAGCTTCTCGGACTGGGTGCGGACCCTCATCCCGGCCGCCGCCGGCGTGGTGCATGAGGCGGGATAGCCCCGCCTCCCCTCGATCTCGACCAGGCAGAGGCGGCAGGCGCCGAAGGGTTCGAGGCTGTCCGTGGCGCACAGCTTGGGCACGCTGACACCCGCCAGCACGGCGGCGCGCATCACCGATGTCCCCGCCGGGACGCTGACCGCGATGCCGTCGATCTCCAGGGTGAGCTGCTCGTCCGAGGCGCGCGACGGCGTGCCGAAGTCGGTTTCCGAATGGATCATGGTTTCCTCCAGGTCATGCGGCGAGGTTTGCATCCGACCGCGCGAGGCCGAAGTCTTCGGGGAAATGATCGAGCGCCGAGAGCACCGGATAGGGGGTCATGCCGCCCATGGCGCACAGCGAGCCGTGCGTCATCGTGTCGCAGAGATCGCGCAGCAGCGGAATCTGCTGCGCGATCCGCGGTGAATCGCCGCCGATGATCCGGTCGATGAGCTCGACCCCGCGGGTCGAGCCGATGCGGCACGGCGTGCACTTGCCGCAGGATTCGGTGGCGCAGAATTCCATCGCGTAGCGCGCCTGGCGGGCCATGTCTACACTGTCGTCGAACAGCACCACGCCGCCGTGGCCGAGCACCGCACCCCGGTTTGCTAAGGCCTCGTAATCGAGGGCGGTGTCGAATTGGCTCTCGGGCAGGTAGGCGCCCAGGGGCCCCCCGACCTGGACCGCGCGGAGCTGGCGGCCGCTGCGGGTGCCGCCGCCGAAGTCGTGGACCAGCTCGCGCAGGCTGAGGCCGAAGGCCAGCTCGACCAGGCCGCCGCGCAGGACGTTGCCGGCCAGCTGGAAGGGCAGGGTGCCGCGCGAGCGGCCGACGCCGTAGTCCCGGTAGAAGTTCGCGCCGCGGGCGAGGATGATGGGCACGGTGGCCAGCGAGATGACGTTGTTGATCAGCGTCGGCTGGCCGAACAGCCCGCTGACCGCCGGCAGCGGCGGCTTGGCGCGGACGATCCCGCGCCTGCCCTCCAGGCTCTCCAAGAGCGCCGTCTCCTCGCCGCAGACATAGGCGCCGGCGGCCTTTCTCACCTCGATGCGGAAGGCCTTGCCGGAATCCAGGATGTCGTCGCCGAGATAGCCGTTGTCCGTCGCGGTCCTGATGGCCTCGGCGAGCGCGGCGATGGCGTGCGGGTATTCGCAGCGCACGTAGATGAAGCCGCGCGTCGCGCCGACGGCGAGGCCCGCGATGCTCATGCCCTCGATCAGCATGAAGGGATCGTCCTCCATCACCATGCGGTCGGAAAACGTGCCCGAGTCGCCCTCGTCGGCGTTGCACACCACGTATTTCTGCTCGGCCGGGGTCTCCAGCACCGTCCGCCACTTGATGCCGGTCGGGAAGGCGGCGCCGCCGCGGCCGCGCAGGCCGGCGTCGGTCACCTCCCCGACGATCGCTGCGGGGTCGAGTTCCAGCGCCCGCTTCAAGCCGAGGTAGCCATCGTGCGCGAGGTAATCAGCCAGCGACAGCGGATCGGTGATGCCGACCCGGGCGAAGGTGAGCCGCTGCTGCCGCTTGAGATAGGGGATCTCCTCGGTCGCACCCAGGCAGCGCGGATGGGCGCTCGAGAAGCCCGTATCGATCAGGCCGGGGATGTCCTCCGGCGCGACCGGGCCGAAGGCGATCCGCCCCGCCGGCGCGGTGATTTCCACCAGGGGTTCGAGCCAGAACAGGCCGCGCGAGCCGTTGCGCACCAGGCGGATGGGCACTCCCCGCCGCCGGGCTTCGGCCTGCAGGGCCGCGGCGACCGCGTCGGCGCCCAGGGCGAGCGCGGTCGAGTCGCGCGGGACGAAGACGGTGAGCGTCATTTGCCGTTCCTCGCGGTCAGCGCGTCGAACTTGGCCGGCGTTACCCGTGCGTGCGGAGTTTCGTCGATCATCACGGCCGGGCCGCAGGCGCATTGCCCCAGGCAGTAGACGGGCTCCAGGCGGTACTCGCCGTCCTCGCCGGTGTGATGAAAATCGCAGCCCAGCGCGACTTGCGCGTGCGCAGCCAGCGCCTCGGCGCCGACCGCCTGGCAGGCCTCGGCGCGACAGATCCGGACGACGTGGCGGCCGCTCGGCTGCTGCCGGAAGTGGTGGTAGAAGCTGATGACGCCATGCACCTCGGCGCGCGACAGCTTGAGGGCCGCGGCGATCAGCGGCACGGCCGCCGCGGGAACGTGGCCGAGTTCGTCCTGGATGCCGTGCAGTATCGGCAGCAGCGCCCCGGGAGCGGTTCTCCACTGCTCGATGATTGCCTTGATGTGCTCCGCCGCAGCGAGTTTTGCCGACATTTCTTGCCTCCGCTAGTGCCAGTCGGAGAGCACAGTAGCGCTAAGCGCAGGCGATTTGAATCAAGAAATAGCGCACGCCCATTCGTCTTTTCCGAACGCGTCGTTCAGCGTCAGGGCTTCCTTGACCAGCGCCTCGACCATCGGCGGGCGGGGCTCGCGAGCCAGGGTCACCAGGCCGGTCGACCAGGCGACTTCGGGTTCGACCAGCTCCAGCACCCGGATGTCCCGCGGCGTCCCGATCAGGTCGAGCACGCTCTTGGGCACGATGGAGGACCACGAGCCTGTGCACACGTGGGCGAGGACGCTGACGATCGAATTGGTCTCCAGCGTCGGCTCGGGGCGGCAGCCGATATTCGCGAACACCCGGTCGATGGTCTTGCGGTTCTGCATGTCCGAGGTCAGCAGGCACAGCGGCGTCCGGCCCGCCTCCTTCCAGCTGAGGCTGCCGCGGCCCTCGAATATGCCCCCGGCGCCGGTGATCAGCACGTGGTTCTCGCGCCAGATCGGCGTGGTGGTGAGATCTTCGGCTCCCCCCGAGTCGATATAGACGATGCCGGCATCCAGCTCGAAGTTGCGCAGACGGGCGAGGATATCCTGGGTGGCGAGCGACAGCACCTCGGCGGTGACCAGCGGGTGTCGCCGCGAGAAGGCGGCGGTGAGCGAGGCGACGGCCGTCAGGGCGGTCGGGATCACGCCCAGGCGCAGCCGTCCGCTCAATCCTTCGCGCAATTGCGCCAGCCTCTGCTTCAGGCCGCTGACGTCGGCTGCCATGCGTTGCGCGTATTCGACCACGCAGCGTCCCTCCTGGGTGAGTCCGGCGAAGTGCTGGCCGCGCTCGACGACGGTGACGCCGAGCTCGGCCTCCAGGTCGCGCAGCGCCGCGGACAGCGTCGATGGCGAGATATGGCAGCTGGCGGCGGCTCTGCCGAAGTGCCGCTCCCTGGCCAGGGCGATCAGATAGACGTATTTCCTGGCGATCAACGGTCGGCCAGCAGGCGCGTCATCAGCCGCTTCACCAGGACCGGCACGGCCCGGCGGCGGTAGGGCGCCGGCGTGATCGCGGTTTCCATCGGGCCGACCTGCTTTCTCAGCAGCTTCTCGATCGCGGCCTGATCGTCGGCGCCCGGAAGGCCGCCCAGGCCGGTGATCAGGACCGGCCGGGAGTCGGTGCCGGTGACCGCGATCGACAGATCGGCCGCGTGCCCGTCGACTGACCTCAGGGCTACGGCAACGCCCGCCAGCGGAAAATCGACGGCGCCGCGCACCCGGATCTTTTCGTAGCCGGAGCGCAGCCCGTTGGCAGCCGGCAGCCGCACCGAAACCAGCAACTCTTCCGGCGCCAGCGAGAGATAGCGGATGCCGTCGTCGGCATAGACTTCGGCCAGCGGCATTTGCCGCCGGCCCGAAGGCCCGGCAATCTCGGCGACGGCGCCCAGCACCATCAGCGCCGGCGCCAGATCGCCGCTGAAGGCGGCGTAGCAGCGGTCGGCCTTGGGCGCCACGCGGCAGGCGTCGCCGGCGATCTTCATGCAGTAGTCGTTGCCGGCGCGCCAGGGTTCGCTCTGGTTGTAGAAGCGGCAGCGCGTGTCCAGGCAAAGGTTGCCGCCGACGGTGCCGACGGCGCGATGGGTCGGCCCGGCGATGGAGAGCGCCGCTTCGGCCAGCGCCGCGTACTCGGCGACCACCATCGGATGCGCGGCGAGCTTCTCCAGGGTGACGCCGGCGCCGATGGTGAGTCCTGCGTCATCGACGGCGATGCGGCGCAGCTCGGCGATGGCGCCCAGGTCGATCAGCGTCTGCGCCGACACCAGTCCGCGGCGCATGTTGGTCAATAGGTCGGTGCCGCCGGCGAGATAGCGCGCATCGGCCGTCGCGCCGCGCGCGGCGACTGCGTCATTGATCGAATCCGGACGGAGCAGGCGGAAATCGGGCAAGGTCTCCATCAGGCGGCCTCCCTTTCCACAGCCCGTTCCTTGCGCCGGACAGCAGGCCGGCGCCGGCCGGTGAGCGCATCGAGCACCCGGTCCGGGGTCAGCGGCAGTTCGGTGAGCTTGACACCGATGGCGTTGGCAACCGCCGCCACGATGGCCGGCGGCATCGAGGCGAGCGAGCCCTCGCTCGCCTCCTTGGCGCCGAAGGGCCCGTTCGGATCGATGCTCTCGACGATATGCACCTCGATGTCGGGCGACTCGATGATCGTCGGCACGTGGTATTCGAGCACGCTGGCGGCGATGTGCCGGCCGTCCTTGTAGAGGGTCTCTTCCGACAGCGCCTGGCCCATGCCCATCCAGACGCTGCCGTGGATCTGACCCTCGACCGAGAGCGGATTGATGGCGAAGCCGCAGTCGAGCGCGGTCCACACCTTCACTACCTCGACCCGGCCCAGCTCCTCATCGACCTTGACCTCGACCACCGTCGCGGCGTAGGAGAAGCCCATGGTCGAGCCGACCGCGCCGCCCCGGTGCTTGCCGCCCTGAAACTCCACCGGGCAGGTATAGGTGCCCTTGACGCTGAGCATGCCGGTGGCGACCAGGGCTTCCTTCACCACCTCGTTGAAGCCGACCATGCGGTCGGGCTCGCCAGCGACGCAGTAGGCTTCGCCCAGGCAGTCCACGCGGGCGGGCTCCACCTGCAGGCGCCGCGCCGCGGCCTCGACCAGGATCTTCTTGAGATTCTCCGCCGCGTCGATCGCGGCGTTGCCGACCATGAAGGTGACGCGCGAGGAGTAGGAGCCGTTGTCCTTGGGGGTGATCGCCGAGTCGTTGGCGATGATCCTGACCCGACCGTAGTCGACGCCGAGCACCTCCACCACCGCCTGGGTGATGACGGTGGACGAGCCTTGGCCGATGTCGGCGGCGCCGGTCAGGATGGTGATGCCGGCGTCGAAGTCCAGCTTCAGGATGATGGTGGCGTGGGGCTGGCCGGTGAAGTGGATGGGCTTGGCCGAGCCGCTGACGAAGTGCGAGCAGGCGATGCCCAGCCCGTGGCCCTTGGGCAATTTGCCGATGCGCGCCTGCCAGCCGCTGGCCTGTTCCACCCGCTCGAGGCAGTCGGGCAGACCGTAGGACATGACCTTGAGGCCGTTGATGGTGTCGGTGGGCGCGACCAGCAGGTTGTTGCGCCGCACCGCTATCGGGTCGAGCCCCAACTCCTTGGCCATGGTATCGAGCAGGGCCTCGAAGGCGAAGCGCGAATTGACCGTGCCGTGGCCGCGCATGGCGCCGCACGGCGGGGTGTTGCTATAGACGCGGTAGCCGTCGTACTTCACCGCGGGAATGTCGTAGAGGCCGTTGAGCAGCGCGCCGGAGTAGAGGATGGTGACGATGCCGTAGCCGGCGAAGGCGCCGCCGCGCTGGGTCTGCTCCATCTCGCAGGCGGTGATCTTGCCCTCGCGGGTGAGACCGATCTTGATGCGGATGTCGGTCTCGGGCCGGCCGCGGTGGGTGAGGAAGGTCTCCTCGCGGGAGAGCTTCATCCGCACCGTGCCGCGCGCGGCGCGCGCCAGGATGCCGCAGACCATCTCGAAGTTGAGCACCTCGACGCGGGCGCCGAAACCGCCGCCGACGAAGGGCTTGATGACGCGGATGCGCGAGGTGTCGAGATTCATGCAGCGCGCCAGCGACAGATGCACGTAATAGGGCACCTGGGTCACCGAATGGAAGGTCAGCTGGTCGCGCTCCGGGTCGTAGGCGGCCATCGCGGCGTTGGTCTCCATCGGCACGTGGGTGACCTCGGCGCAGTGGAAGGTTTCCTCCCGCACCAAGTCGGCGCCGGCGAAGCCGGCGGCGGTGTCGCCGAACTCGTTGTGCACCTCGCGCTCCAGGTTGCCGGCGCGGTTCTCGTGCAGCAGCACGGCGTCCGGGGCGCGGGCATCGGCGGCAGCGAAGTAGGCCGGCAGCTCGCGCACCTTCATGCGGATCAGGCCGATCGCCTTCGCCGCGGTGGCGTCGTCCACCGCCGCCACCGCCGCCACCGGCTCGCCGATGTAGCGCACGCGGCCGCGCGCCATCGGGAATTCGTTCTCCGAGATCGGCAAGACGCCGTAGGGATGGGCGCAATCCTCGCCGGTGACGATGGCCACGACGCCGGGCAGCGCCAGTGCCGCGGAGAGATCCAGTTCCAGGATCTCGGCGTGGGCGTAGGGACTGCGATAGATGCGCCCGGCCAGCGCCTCGGGCGCGAACAGGTCGGCGGTGTAGCGGGCGCGGCCGGTGACCTTCTCGATGCCGTCGACCAGGGGGATGCGGCTACCGGCGCCCTTCTGCATGATCGGGTTCATGACGCCACCTCTTCGGCGGCGCTGGCGGCTTGCACCGCCTCGATGATCTTGACGTAGCCGGTGCAGCGGCAGACGTTGCCGGCCAGCGCCGCCCGGATCTCCTCCTCGGAGGGCTCGGGGTTGCGGCGCAGCAGGGCTTCGGACGCCATGATCATGCCCGGCGTGCAATAGCCGCACTGGGCGCCGAGTTTCTCATGGAAGGCCTGCTGCAGGCGCGACAGGCGGCCGTTCTTGAGCTGCGATTCGACGGTCTCGACGTGGCTGCCGGCGACCGAGGCGGCGAGCGTCAGGCAGGCCAGCCGGGGCTGGCCATCGACCAGCACGGTGCACGCGCCGCATTCGCCGCCGTCGCAGCCCTGCTTGGTGCCGGTCAGATGCAGCGTGTCGCGCAGATAGTCGATCAAGAGCAGGTTGTCCGGAACCGCTTCCTCGCGCAGCTGACCGTTGACCCGGATCGGAACGATCGTCTTCATGGCGCATTCTCCTTGGTGTGAGCTCAGCCCACATCATAGACAATTGTTGGAAACCAAACAATAGGAAATAAAGCGATATTTTTGCCGGGGCATAATCAAGGGCCGGTCCAGAGCAAGCGCCGGGGCTGGCTGAAGGCGGTCGAGCGGCCGTCGCGGACGAAACCGCAGAGGGTGATGTCGAGCGCCGCCGCGGCTTCGACGGCGAGCGAGGAGGGCGCCGAGACGGCGGCGACCAGCTCGATTCCGGCGCGCGCCGCCTTGACGATCATCTCCAGGCTGACCCGGCCGGACATCAGGACGCCGCAGCCCGCGGTGGCCCGCCCGCGCAGCAGGCACTGGCCGATCGCCTTGTCCAGGGCGTTGTGCCGGCCGAGATCCTCGGCCGTCGCGAGGATCTCGGCCCCGGGCGAGAACACCGCCGCGGCGTGGGCGCCGCCGGTGCGGTTGAACAAGCGTTGCCTGGCCTCCATCGCCGTCATCAGCTGCTGCAGTTGTCGCGGTTCGATGCGCAGCGCGTCGCCGACCGGGATTAGTCCGGCGCGCAGGTCGGCGACGCCCCCCACCGGGCCGCAGGCGCCGCAGGAACTGGCGACGAAGCCGCCCTGGCGGTTGGTGCGGACTTGCGCCGGACGGACGAGCCGCACGCGCACCACCTCGTGCGCTTCCGGGCAGACCGCCAGCTCCGCGATGTCATCCAGGCACGCGATCATGCCCTCGGTCAGCAGAAAACCGATGCTCAGGGCCAGCGCATCCGGTTCGGGCACATCGCCCAGAACGCCGATATCCGGCAGGAAGCCCGCTGCAGCGGCGATGTCGGTGCGCGTCCACATCAGCGTGTACAGCCCGACTTCAGCCACCTCGATGAACAGCGCCTGCTCCTCCAGCAGCCAGCAGCGATCTTCCACCGCGGGCTGGCCCGCGGCCGGAACGCGCATGGCGCCGACCTGGCGCATCCCGGCCGTCTCATGCACGCCGGCCAACAGGGTATCGATGCTGCCCATGGTCTTCCGCCTCAGGCGCCGCCTGGTCCGAGCCGGCGCAAGGCGACGCGCACCACGTCGGCGCCGGAGCCGGTGGCGTCGGTCAGCTCGATCGACATCGGGGCGATGGTGTTGAGGCTGGGCGCCTTGAGATCCTTGGCGTAGGGCGTCGCCCAGTGGTCGAACTGGCCGACGATGACCAGGGTGTCGGGGCGGATGCCCTGGATCGGAATCGCCGGACCCCGGGTCGAGCCGATCACCGAGTTGATCTCCAGCAGGTCGCCGTCCTCGATCCCCAGCCGCTCCGCGGTGCGGGTGTTGATCATCACGCCCTGGTGGCCGCGGATGTTGTGCGACAGCTCGTCCATCAACTGGATCGCGACGTTGCCGCCGGAGTGGTACTGCATGCTCTTGGTGGCGATCAGCCAGAAGGGGAAATCCTCCGGCTTGTGGCCGCGGCGCACCAGGTCTTCCTCCCACAGGCCGGGGAAGTCGTGCCACACCGGCAGGGCCTGGTACTCCTCCAGTTGCCTGTCCCACCAGTGGATGCCGGCCTCGTGCATGCGTTTGGCCAGCTCGCGGCCGGAGCGCATCAGGCGCTCCTGGTAGGGCAGCTCGAAGCGCAGGCCGTGGCGCTTGAGGGTGGGCGTGAGATACCACTGGGTCTGCTTGAACGGCCGCGAGAGCAAGCCGTGTTCCTTGAACCAGTCCAAATCGCGGACCTCCTCGCCGCCGGTCAATTCGTGGCTGGCGGCCTTGCACGCCGCGTTCCAGATCTCGTCGACCGAGTGCGCCCGGCCGGGATCGAGCGAAAAGTCACGCTGCTCGGTCTTCAGCTTGACGCCGCAGGCGCCGCGGTTGATCGCCGCGTTGTAGTCCGCGAGCAGCCCGGTGCGGCGCGCCAGTTCGGTGGACACCCAGGTCATGTCGCGCGCTTCCCCCTGCGGCGCCACCGCCGGCTGGCGCAGGACGAAGCCCTGGTGCTGCCAGTACTGCTCCATGTACTTGGTCTTGCCCAGGCGGATCAGCTGTGTTGCTTCCAGATCGGTGGCGTCGGGCAGCAGGATGTCGGCCATGTGATTGGTCTCGTCCGGCGTGAATGCGAAGCACACGGTGAACGGGAAGCGGGCGATGGTCTCGGCCAGCGCGTGGGTGTCCCAGAAGGAGATCGCCGGATTGGTGCGGTAGGCGATCCAGATTTCCGGCTTGGTCGATACCGGCCAGTTCTCCGGCGTCATGTTCTGGAACATCCAGGCCAGATGGGTGGGGCCGAGCGCCTGGCTCCAGGCGCCGGCGTTGCCCGACAGCGGCACCAGGGTGCGATGGGCATTGCGCCCGGCGGGCTTCTTCACCCAGGTGTCCTTCCCGGTCGGATTGAGCTTGTTCAGCATGAAGCCGTCGGGGCCGGGCTCGACGCTCTGGTGCCGGTTGTCGTGCGGCTTGTTGATCCGCACCGTGGTGCCCAGCGTGCCGCCGGGCACCTCCAGCGCGCCGACCAGAACCGCCAGCACGGTGCGCGACCAGCAGCACTCGAAGGCGCCCCAGCCGTTGTTCACCGTCTTGCCCAGGGTCACCGCGACCGGACGGTAAGGCAGAATCTCGCCGTCTATCTCGACGGTCTGGCCGATGCAGGCGTGGTCGAGAAATTCGCCGACGACGGCGCGGATCTTCGCCGCCGGCACTTCGCAGATCGCCGCCGCCCATTCCGGGCTGTAAGGCTGCATGTGCGCCACCAGCTTCGAGAAGGCGGTGTCCGCCGTCACCCCGTCGCAGTTCCACTGCTCTCCGTCCGGTCCGGCCTCGACCGCATGATCGACGCGCACGCTGCCCTCCAGCAGGGGCTCGGTCGCCGGCGTGTCGTGGGGAACCGCGGCGCCGCGGCGGACGTCCCAGAGCAGCGGCTTGCCGCTCTCCGGATCGCGCAGGTAGTAGCCGTGCGGCCCGACCAGGTAGGGCGAGGAGGTCATGTCGCGCAGGCAGGCGAGATCCAGCCGCTCGCGCGGGTGCTCGTGCAGCATGACGTGGATCATGGCGAACATGAAGGCCGGGTCGGTCTTCGGCTTGATCGGCAGCCACTCGGCCGAAGCCGCTGCGGTGACCGACAGATGCGGCTCGATCTGGACGCGCTTGATGCCGCGGACGCGCGCCGCGGCGTGGCGCGCCGCGGCGCAGACGCCGCCGGTGACCTCGACGTTGGCGCCGAAGGAGACGATGTAGTCGGCGTTCGGCGTGTCGGCCGACACGGTGAAGGCGCGGTGCCAGTATTCGCCGTAGAGGTGCTCGGAGTGGGTGCATTTCACCCCCTGGCCCGAGCCGAAGCTGTAGTCGATCGGCCCCAATGCGGCGAGAAAGGCCGGGAAGGTGCCCATGTAGTTGGCCGGCGTGCCGCCGTGGCCGAAGGTCGCCGCGATGCGCGGCAAGCCCTGTTCGTCGAGCATGCCGCGCGCGCGGATGTCGACCAGTTTCGCGGCGATGGCGTCGAGCGCTTCGTCCCAGGAGATCGGCACGAAGCCCGGGTCCTCGCCCATGCCCTTGTTCGGGTTGCTGCGCTTCATCGGCGTCAGTATCCGCTGCGGGTGGTAGGTCTTCTGGATCAGCCCGTAGGCCTTGACGCAAGGCTTGCCGTCGGCCGGATGCAGCCCCAGTCCGGCGGGGTTGGGGCCGATCTCGGTGGCGACGCCGTCCTTGACCTTGACGGTCAGCAGGTCGGGGCCGGAGACGCAGTTGTAACAGTAGGTCGGGACTTGGCGGATGCCGGTGGTGGCTGTACTGCTCATGGCGGATTTTCCTGTGGAAGCTACGACAATGCTCTGAGCTGGAAAGATATGATACAAAATGCTTTTAGCGCAATATGGAACATGTTACATATTGTCGGCCTTTCCGGCAGCCGTTAGCATGCCGGGCACCAATGTACGATGGGCACAACGGCCGACGAAACCTTAGACGCGAGGACAATGGCGATGAAACGACTGCCGATGAATGCCGTATGTCTGATGGCGCTGCTGGTGTTCGGTGCCGCGGCACAGGCCGAGACGCTGCGGATCGCGGTCGCCGCCAATTTCATCGCGCCGCTGCAGCAGCTGGCGGCGGCCTTCGAGCGGGACAACGGCACGAAATTGCTGCTCGCACCTGGTGCCACGCGCGGGCTGTATGCGCAAATCAGGAATGGGGCGCCCTTTGACGTCCTGCTCTCGGCGGACCGGGAGACGCCGCAGCGGCTGGTTAAGGCCGGCCTGGCGCTGCCGGATTCGGAGTTTACCTACGCGCTCGGGAAGCTGGCGCTGTGGAGCGCGAGCCCCGGCTATGTCGACGCCGGCGGCGGGGTGCTGGGCCGCGGTGATTTCGCCCACCTGGCGATCGCCAATCCCGAGACCGCGCCTTACGGCGCTGCCGCCCTGTCGGTGATCACGAAACTCGGCCTGCAAGCCCGTCTGCGCCCCCGGCTGGTCGAAGGCGAAAACATCATCCAGGCCTACCAGTTCGTCGCCTCCGGCAACGCCAAACTCGGTTTCGTCGCACTTTCCAGCCTGTATCGGAACGGCAAGCTGAGCTCGGCCGGCTCGCTGTGGATCGTGCCGGCCGGACTCTACCCGCCGATTCGCCAGGACGCGGTTATCCTTGCCCGGGCCAAGGACAAGCCTGCTGCCCGAGCGCTGATGGCTTACCTGCAGAGCGCACCCGCCCGCGCGATCATCAAGTCTTATGGCTACGATTTTTGAGCCCGCTATGCTGCCTTCGGAATCCGGAAGTGAGAGGAAAAACATGAACACTGCAAGCTTCCAAAGTCCGATCGACGACCGCTACTTCGAGGATTATCAGATCGGGGCGACTTACGTGTTCGGCGAACTCGTGGTCAGCGAGGACGAAATCGTCGAATTCGCCCGGCGCTACGACCCTCAGGATTTCCATACCGATCCCGCTGCCGCCTCGAACGGCCCGTTCGGCGGCCTGATCGCCAGCGGCTGGCTGACTGCGGCGCTGATGATGCGCCTGTTCGCCGATCACTACCTGTCCAGGAACGCCAGTCTCGCCTCGCCCGGCGTTGACGAATTGCGCTGGACCAAGCCGGTGCGGCCGGGCGACCGACTATCCATCCGCGTGACCGTGGTCGAGGCCCGGCGCTCGCGCTCCAAACCGGATCGCGGCCTGGTTCGCTCAACGATCGAGGTGATCAACCAGGAGCGTGAGCCGGTGATGACCATGACCGCGATGAACCTTCTCGGCTGCCGGGACAAGTAGTCGGACAAACTGTATCGCTGTTCGCGCCGGCCCACCCTATCTCCGGCGCCGGCGGGGAAAAAACCCGGGCGGATCGGTGTTCTCTCCCTGCTAGGCAAACATGGCTTGTTACACACTATGTTGATATAAATCAAATCATCTCAAATTTAAGCCTTTAATTATAATACTTTAGTGCTAAATATAGTGTTGTTACAAAGCAACACATTTTTGTTACGGAAGTCTTTTTTGTCGCCGAAAGGGCCAAAAATCCAGGATGGACATTAAGCTGGCTCCAACGATTTTTCCGCAACTTCAGAAAGGGAGCTTCAAATGAACCATCGTCCCACATCCCGCATCGCACGCCGGCTTGCCCAGCTCTCGCTGGTCGCGGCGACCGCGGCGCTGCTACTGCCTGGCGCTGCCCAGGCGGTGCCCAGTTTCGCGCGCCAGACCGGTATGGCCTGCGAAGCCTGTCACACGGTCTTCCCCGAGCTGACCCCCTTCGGCCGGCGCTTCAAGCTGAACGGCTACACCATCGACAACCTGCCCCAGGTCAGCGACGTTTCAACCAACAAAGAAGAGACGCTGCTTTTGAACCAGTTGCCGCCGCTGTCCTTCATGCTCCAGGCCTCGGTCACCAGCACCAAGAAAGCCCGACCCGACACCGCTGCTGGTACTGGTAATGTTCCTGCGGGCGCCAACGCCCAGAATGGCCAGACGCAGTTCCCGCAGCAGGCCAGCCTGTTCTACGCCGGCAGGATTGCCTCCAACCTGGGGGCATTCGTGCAGATGACCTATGACGGCACCTCCGGCTCGTTCGGCTGGGACAACACCGACATCCGTTACGCCAAGAATGTCAATAGCAATTTCCTGTGGGGCGCCAGTCTGAACACCAATCCCACGGTGCAGGACGTTTGGAACAGCACCCCCGCCTGGCAGGTGCCCTTCGATCAGCGCAGCGCCACCGCGCCATCGGGTGCCGCCGCAACTCAGATCGACGGTACTCTGGGTGGTACGGGCGTGGCTGGCTTGAGCGTCTATGGCTACTGGAACAATTCGCTCTACGCCGAACTGGGCGCCTATCGCTCGGCACCCGCCGCCGCCGCCCCCCTGGATAGCACCAACACCAGCGTCGTCGATGGGTTGGCGCCTTACTGGCGGCTCGCCTATGAGCGTCAATGGGACCGCAATTCTTGGCAGGTCGGCGCTTATGGCTTGAACGCCAAACTGTTCCCCGGCGGCGGTATTCCGCTCTCCGGCCCGACCGACAGATACAACGACGTTGCCCTGGATACCCAGTACCAGTACATCGGCGACGAGAGCATCTATTCGGTCATGGGCACCTACATCAAGGAAACCCAGACCCTGAATGCCTCTTTCCCGGGTTCAAGTCCTGATCTCAAGACCCTGAGAGTCGGGGGCAGCTATTACTATCGCAGGCAATATGGCGCTGGACTGGGCTACTTCTCCACCACCGGCAGTGCGGATGCCGCGGTTTATGCGGCCAATGCGAACAACCTGCCAGACACCAAGGGCTGGACTGCGGAGTTCGACTGGATTCCCTACCAGAACACCAAGCTTGCGCTGCAATATACCGCCTACAACAAGTTCAATGGCGGCGGCGACAACTACGACGGTGCGGGCAGGAACGCTTCCGACAACAACACCCTCTATCTCTTGGGCTGGATCAACTTCTAAGCTGCCGCAACAGCGGATCCCGGGTTCGGTCGCCCGGGGTCCCGCGGTCGCTAAAGCCAACATTCAACGATCTTAATTTGGAGGATTTTCCGTGAAAGCATCTATCGCATTGGCAGTCGGCGTCAGCGTCCTGCTCGCATCGGGCGCGGCGCTGGCGCAGGAGCCGCAACTGCAGGCTCCCGAGCTGGCGAACAACGTCTGCATGTCCTGTCATGGTCCCGAGGGCCGCAGCGTCTCACCGGTGTTCCCCCGCCTGGCGGGACAGCAAAAGGCCTACATCAAGGCGCAGCTCGAAGCCTTCCGCAACCACACCCGAGCCGACCCTCTGGCCCAGGCCTACATGTGGGGCATAGCTTCGCAATTGAGCGACAGCGGCATCGACGAACTGGCCAGCTACTACTCGGCGCAGCAGCCGGTTGCCGGCACCGCGGGCGACCCGGCGCTGATGGCCGCTGGCAAGAAGATCTACACCGACGGGATACCCGCAGAACAGGTGCCCGCCTGCTCCTCCTGCCACGGTGTCAACGCCCAGGGTGTCGGCGCCTTTCCGCGCCTGGGCGGTCAGCATCCGGAGTACCTGCTGGCCCAGCTCGATCGCTTCAAGTCGGGTGAACGTGCCAATGCGCCGATCATGCTGGGTGTGGTGCATAATATGACCGCCGACCAGTTCAAGGCGGTGGCGGCTTACGCGGCATCGAAGTGAGCGCGGCCTGAACCTGAAACAAGGACATCTTCGACAATGAAATTTGCTCGCGGCAGTCGTGGCATGGTGATGCGTGATTTGGTGCGCGGCTCGCTGTGTGTCATCGCGTTTATGGGCCCATTCCAGGGCGCTTCTGCGGCTGCCGCAGAAGCGCCTGGGTTGGCCGCGCTGCGTCGGCAGGTGACTACTCTCAATAGCGTGGTGCTGGATCTGCAGGCAAGGGTCAGGCAACTGGAGACGCGGTTGGCGGCGAGTTCGGCGACAACGCCGGCGAAAACGGCTCCGGCTGCGACTCCGGCAGCGGCCAGGGTTCAGGAGCCGCCCGCCGCCAAGCCCGCCGAGTCCCGGCCCGCCGTCGTCACCGCGGCACCAGCCGGGACGGGTGCGGGCTATCTCAGCCCGGAAGCGCTGCTCAGGCAGCGCTGGTCCACTATCGATAGCAACATGGCCGACACCCGGGTCCGGGAACTGCTGGGGGAGCCGTCGAAGAAATTCAAGTTGAACGGCAGGACCGTCTGGTATTACTACTATCCGGGTACCGGCGTCGGTTCGGTTTTCTTCACCGACGCCGGGCGAGTTTCAAGCAAGCAGTCGCCCTTCGGTTGGAGCTGGTAGGCCAGCGCTTCCTCAAACGTCGGTCATGCGGCACCGCTCTGGGACTTTCAGGACGGTGCATTTTTTTTGCAAATACAATTGCTTGCCTCTCAATTCCGGGCCGCGGTGCGCCTGGTTCTGACGTTGACGTAAACGTCAACGTCGGCTAGCCTTACGGGCTAAGCTACCGACGGGTGGAAAATGGCGATGACGGATCTGAGTGCGGCCGGAGAGCTGGCCCCCTACAAGCCGAAGCACAAGCTCCGCTTCATTACTGCCGCCGCGCTGTTCGACGGCCACGACGCCGCGATCAACATCATGCGCCGCATCATGCAGGCGACCGGCGTCGAGGTGATCCATCTCGGCCACAATCGTTCGGTCGGCGAGATCGTGAACGCCGCCTTGCAGGAGGATGTGCAGGGTGTGGCCATCACCTCCTACCAGGGCGGCCATGTCGAGTACTTCAAGTACATGCTCGACTTGCTGCGTACGGGCGGCGGCGAGAACATCAAGGTCTTCGGCGGCGGCGGCGGCGTCATCATCCCGGCCGAGATCGCCGAGCTGCAAGCCTACGGCATCACCCGCCTGTATTCGCCCGAAGACGGGCAGGCGATGGGCCTGCAGGGCATGATCAACGACTTGGTCGAACGCTCCGATTATGATCTGGCGCCCCTTGCCTCCCGGGGTGACGAGGTCCTGCCGGCGCTGCAATCGGGCGAGCGCGCAAGCCGCATGCGCAGCCTGGCCAGGATCATCACCGCCCTGGAGAACGGTGCCTATCCGGAGGCATTGAAACGCCAGTTGCTGGAATCGGCTGGGAAGATCACGACGCCGACCCTGGGGATCACCGGCACCGGCGGCTCCGGCAAGAGTTCGCTCACCGACGAGCTGGTGCGCCGCTTCCGCCTGGATCAGGACGACCGCTTGAAGATCGCCATCATCGCCGTCGACCCGTCCAGGAAGCGCAGTGGTGGGGCGCTGCTGGGCGACCGGATCCGCATGAACGCCATCGAGCACCCGAACATTTACATGCGCTCGCTCGCCAGCCGCGACGCCGGCCCGGGGATTTCTGCGGCCCTGCCCGAGGTGATCGCCGCCTGCAAGCTGTCCGGCTTCGACCTGGTGATCGTCGAGACGCCGGGCATCGGCCAGGGCGACGCCAGCATCGTTTCTCACGTCGACTGCTCGCTCTACGTGATGACTCCGGAGTTCGGTGCCGCGAGCCAGCTGGAGAAGATCGACATGCTCGACTTCGCCGACTTCGTGGCGATCAACAAGTTTGACCGCAAGGGTGCCGAAGACGCGTTGCGTGACGTCATGAAGCAGGTGCAAAGGAACCGTGGCCGCTTTTCCGAGGCGCCCGAAATGATGCCGGTGTTCGGCACCATGGCGGCGCGTTTCAACGACGACGGTGTCACCGCCCTGTACCAGGCGCTGCTGCCGCGGCTGCGCAGCCTGGGACTGGACGCGTCCGCCGGCAAGCTGCCGCAGGCTTCGGTCAAGCACTCTTCCTCCTCGCGCGCCATCGTGCCCAGCGCCCGGGTGCGCTACCTAGCCGAGATCGCCGACGCCGTGCGCGGCTACCACCGACACAGCGCGGACCAGGTGAAGATCGCCCGGGAGCGCCAGGCGCTGAGGACCGCCAGAGACCTGTTCGCGAGCCGCGGCAAGGCAACCCCCGACTTCGAGGAGATGATCGCCTGGAAGGACGGCGAGCTCGATCCCGCCGCGAAGAAGCTATTGGCGCTGTGGCCGAAAACCGTCGAGCTCTACGCCCGGGACGAATACGTGGTCAGGATCCGCGATCAGGAAATCCGCACCGCGCTCATCCATACCTCGCTTTCCGGCAGCAAGATCCGCAAGGTGTCCCTGCCCAGGTTCGAGGATGAGAGCGAGATACTGCATTTTTTGCTGCGCGAGAACCTGCCCGGCTCCTTCCCGTTCACCGCCGGCGTCTTCGCCTTCAAGCGCGAGAACGAGGATCCGACCCGGATGTTCGCCGGCGAGGGCGACGCTTTCCGCACCAACCGCCGCTTCAAGAAAGTCTCCGAGGGACTGCCGGCCAAGCGCCTGTCCACCGCCTTCGATTCGGTGACGCTGTATGGCTGCGATCCCGACCCACGCCCCGACATCTACGGCAAGGTCGGCAATTCCGGCGTCTCGATCGCCACCATCGACGACATGAAGGTGCTCTACTCGGGCTTCGATCTCTGTTCCCCGACCACCTCGGTGTCGATGACCATCAACGGCCCGGCGCCGATGATCCTGGCGATGTTTTTCAATACCGCGATCGATCAGCAACTGGACAAATTCAGCGCCGACAACGGGCGCGAGCCGACCGAGGACGAGGCCGGGAAGATCCGCGCCTGGACGCTCTCCCGCATTCGCGGCACGGTCCAGGCCGACATCCTGAAGGAAGACCAGGGGCAGAATACCTGCATCTTCTCGACCGAATTCGCCCTGAAGATGATGGGCGACATCCAGGAATACTTCGTTCATCACGACATCAGGAATTTCTACTCGGTGTCGATCTCCGGCTATCACATCGCCGAGGCCGGGGCCAACCCGATCTCGCAGCTCGCCTTCACCCTGGCCAACGGCTTTACCTACGTCGAAGCCTATCTGGCGCGCGGCATGCACATCGACGACTTCGCGCCCAACCTGTCGTTTTTCTTTTCCAACGGCATGGACCCGGAATACACGGTGATCGGGCGCGTCGCCCGGCGCATCTGGGCGGTGGCGATGAAGCACAAGTACGGCGGAGCCGAGCGCAGCCAGAAGCTGAAATACCATGTCCAAACCTCCGGCCGTTCGCTGCACGCCCAGGAGATGGCCTTCAACGACATCAGGACGACGCTACAGGCATTGATCGCCATCTACGACAACTGCAACTCGCTGCACACCAACGCCTTCGACGAGGCGATCACCACGCCGACCGACGACTCGGTGCGCCGGGCGATGGCGATCCAGTTGGTGATCAACCGCGAATGGGGCCTGGCCAAGAACGAGAACCCCAATCAGGGCAGCTTCATTCTGGAGGAGCTGACCGATCTGGTGGAGGAGGCGGTACTGAAGGAGTTCGAGGCCTTGACCTCGCGCGGTGGCGTCCTCGGCGCCATGGAGACCGGCTATCAGCGGGGCAAGATCCAGGAGGAGTCGCTCACCTACGAGCACCGGAAGCACGACGGCTCCTATCCGATCGTCGGCGTCAACACCTTCAGGAATCCCAGGGCCGAGCCTCCGGTCGAAATCGAACTGGCGCGCTCGACCGAGGCAGAGAAGCGCTCGCAGATCGAGCGCCTGTCGGACTTCCAGGGCAGGAACGCCGCCGCTGCGGCGGCGATGCTGGAGCGTCTCAAACAGACGGTGATCGCTGACGGCAACGTCTTCGAAGTGCTGATGGACGCGGTGCGCGTGTGCTCGCTGGGGCAGATCAGCACGGCGCTGTTCAAGGTCGGCGGCCAGTACCGCCGGAGCATGTAGGGGGCCGCATAGTGAGGCGCTCCGTTTAGACCTAGAAGCGCTCGTCGGGGCGCAGGTAGCGCCATTTCCCTTCAGGCAGATCGCCCAGCAGCACGCTGCCGACGCGTACCCGCTTCAGGCCCAGCACGGTCAGTCCGACCAGTTCGCACATGCGCCGGATTTGGCGTTTCTTGCCCTGGCGCAGGACGAAGCGAAGCTGGTCCTCGTTCTGCCAGCTGACCTTGGCCGGTCTCAGCGCTTCGCCATCCAGGCTCAGGCCGTGCCGGAGCTGCGCCATGCCCTTCTCCGGGAGGATCCCCGCGACGCGCACCAAGTATTCCTTTTCCACTGCGGAATCGTCGCCGATCAGTAGCCTGGCGATGCGTCCGTCCTGGGTCAGCACCAGCAGCCCCTGGGAGTCGATGTCTAGCCGTCCGGCGGGCGCCAGTCCCTTGAGATGCATTGGGCTGAAGCGCTGCACCGACCGGTCGCCGGCAAAGCGCGACTCGGCATTGATCAGGCTCACCGCCGGACGGTAGTCTTGTTCGGGCTGAGCCGAGACGTAGCCGACCGGTTTGTTGAGCAGGATGGTCACCAGGGCCAGTTGATTCCTCTGCGCCGATTGACTGAGCGTGATCTTCTGGTCGGGAAAGACTCTGAAGCCCAGTTCGCTCACCACCACGCCATCGACGTAGACCCAGCCGCGCTCTATGTAAGCGTCCGCCTCGCGGCGGGAACACAGTCCCTGTTCGGACATCAGCTTGGACACGCGCACCTTTTCCATTCTGCCTCTTTCCTGGCGCCCGGGCGGCGCTATTCCTTCTCTTTTGGCGGGGGCGTGGCACCGGCGGCCGGCGGCACAAAGTTCCAAGGCCATAGGCCGGGGTTGGCGACGGAAGGGGCAGTACCCGATTCGCTACCGTCAGACGACCCCATGGCCTGCATCGTGGCGAGCGTGGCGCGTTGCATTTCCAGGCCCTGGATCGAAATTTGCAGCATGCCGAGGTTCATCTTGAGCCAATTTTCCACCGCCTTGAGGTCGGTGATGCGTTTGTCCAGTTCGCCCACATCCAAGGTTGGCGTCACCATGCCGGGTAGGGGGAAACCCATGCTCCCCCACATCGACTTAAGAAATTCGAGAGGGTCCTGCGGCGCTTCGGACATGAGCTGCTCCCGATGGATGACCGAAGGATATTAACGCAAAGCGGCAAGACGCCGGAAATTACTGTAGACTTGTGGATGTCATGGTCTTTCGATGGTGGCTACCGTGCTAAGACTCCTGGTTGTCGACGATCACGCGCTGGTGCGCGAGGGGCTGATGCAGACCCTGCATCAACTCGACGAAGAAGTGGTCTGCGTCGGCGCCCACGACGCCGACGAAGCGCTACGACAGCTGCAGAGCGAGGATTATGACCTGGTGCTGCTCGACCTGATGCTGCCCGGGATCAATGGCATGGCCTTTCTCGGGGTGCTGCGCAAGCGTTTCCCGTCCCTGCCGGTGGTGATCCTGTCCGCTCTCGACGACGCCGATACCGTGGCACGCGCGATGCGCCAGGGGGCCTCCGGTTTTGTGCCGAAGTATAGCTCCAGCGAAGATCTTCTCGATGCCTTGCGCCAGGTGCTCTCCGGCGTCGTCTTTCTGCCGCTAGAGCTGCAGGAGGCGCATGGCGGTAGCCGTTCGCTGTCGGAGCGCTACGGCATCACGGCGGGGCAGATGCGGGTGCTGGAGTTGCTGGGCCAGGGCAAGACCAACCGCGAGATTGCCGATCTGCTCGGCCTGACCGAAGGAACGGTCAAAATCCACGTCTCCGCCATTTTCAAGGCACTCAAAGTCTCCAACCGCGGCCAGGCGCTGCTGATCGTCAACAAAAGAAAGCCCGCCAGGCTATAAGGCCGGCTCAGGCCGGTATCGAGGCGGTCGGAACTTTCCGGGTCGTGGCCAGCGCTGCGCCGGGGACGCGCGAGCAGTCGTTATCCTGGCCATGGCTATCGTCATCGACGGAAATCTGCAGCAAGTCCAGTACCTGATGCGCCATGCCGCGGCAGGCATTGACCAGCGGCGTGGGCAGCGCGCCGGGCAACTGGTTCTGCAGCAGCAGCTTGGTTGCGGACAAGCTGAACACGGGTTCGAGGATTCGGTCGCGGTAGGGTGCGAGATAATCTGCCACGGTGTTTTCCGCCGCCTCGCGTTGCCAGGCGTTGGTCGGCCATTGCGTCGGTATGGCATATGCGCGTGGAAACAGTTCGAGATCGCGGATCACCGTGCGGATGTCCTCGTGTGAGTCGCGAAAGGGCAGTAGCACCAGGTCGGCCAGGCCATAGAGCTTGCGATCCATCTCGCTGCGGTTGCCGCCGCCGTCGATGACGCCGAGCCAGGCGCTCAGTGAACGAATCTTGTCGACCACCTTGACCAGCGCCTCTCGGGTCCGCGCGTCCGCTGTCAGGTAGCGGCGTCCCTTCGGATCGAGCGGATCGCGATGGGTGTCGGTCAGCACGCACACCGAGCGCTTGCCGAGCAGGCCCATGCCCTGACACAGCATGTGCGAGAGCGTGGTCTTGCCGGTGCCGCCCTTGTTGCCGATAACACAGATGATGTCCGCCATGATGCCTCCTGTGCCTGATCGCCGTCGCGCGTCAGGCTTGACTCAGGCTGGGATTATTGGCGAAGCGCAAAGGCAACGATGCGGCGAAATGCAAGGCAATCGGACCGCAAATTGAGTTTATAGGCTGCGTAGGAGCACCATCACTCAGCACCCGGCTTCGCTATCCGGTAGCAATAGAGCCGCGTGGTCCGCCGATCATCGACTGCGATGACGCGTTCCGGCGCTATTCCGGGGACGGCGAAGCTGTTCGCCACCAGCAGCGCTCCGGGACGCATCTCGGTGCGCGCCTTGACGATCAGACGCGGCATTGGCACTGGCGAGAGAAAGGCATAGACCAGGTCGAAACGGTCGAGGCGAAGCTGCCAGAAATTGCCGTAGCGTATCTTCAGGTTCGCCCGGCCGATGCTGGCCAGCTTGGCCCAGAGCCAGGGTAGCGGGGCGTGCTCGACGCCGACGAAGTCACAGTCCGGCCGCCCGGCCGCGAGCCGGCGCAGCAGGCCGCCATCGCCGCAGCCCAGGTCGATGGCCTGGCAGGGGACGTTGGGCAGCACGGCCGCAAGCGCTGCCGCGGTGGCGGCGTTGGAGAGGTAGAGCGGCACTTGGCTGCGGTCGGTGCGCCAAAAGATCAGCAGCAAAGCCGCGAAGCCGGCGAAATACCAGAGCGGTTCGATACCCAGATCCTGCCCCAACCGGGTGAGCCAGAGCGCCGCCGGCAGGAAGCACAGATGGATGCCCAGCCACCATTTCGGCGCCCCCAGCTTGGCGCTGATCATCGCTGCGCAAGCACCCTGTATCGTCGCCACCACGAGAGGCGTAGCGAAAAGCCTCGGGTAAGCGATCTGAACCAGGAAGACGGCGATCACGCCGCCCAGGATCTGGGCGAGAGCGGCGGTACGCAGCGGCAACATGAGGCGGGTCGCGCGCCTTCAGCCGGGCGGCAGGATCTTTCCGGGGTTCATCAGGTCGTCCGGATCGAGCGCGCGTTTCACCGCGCGCATCACCGCGAGGGCGGCGTCGCCGTGCTCGCGCGCCATGTATTTCTGCTTGCCGATGCCGACACCGTGCTCGCCGGTGGAGGTGCCCTCCATTTCCAGGGCGCGTTCCACCAGCCTGGCCGAGAGCTCATGGACCCGCGCGACCTCGGCGCTGTTGCCCGGATCGACGAGCAGCACCAGGTGGAAGTTGCCGTCGCCGACGTGACCGAGCAACGGCGCGATCAATCCGGAGGCTGCGACATCGGCGGCGGTTGCGACGATGCATTCGGTCAGGCGCGAGATCGGCACGCAGACGTCGGTGGTCAGCGCCCGCGCGCCAGGTTTCAGGCCCAGGCAGGCGTAATAGACGTCGTGTCGGGCTTGCCACAGGCGGCTTCTGTCCTCGGGCCGGATCGCCCACTCGAAGTCCATGCCACCGTGTTCAGCGGCGATGGCCTGCACCGTCCGGGCTTGCTCCTCGACGCCGGCGGGCGACCCATGGAACTCGAAAAACAGCGTCGGCGCCTCGCGCAGATCGGTCTTGCTGTGGCGGTTGATAGCCTCGATCGCCAGCGCGTCGAGCAACTCGATGCGCGCCACCGGCACGCCGAGCTGGATGGTCTGGATCACGGCCCTTACCGCGTCGGCGGTCGTCGGAAAGGCGCAAACGGCGGAGGAGATCGCCTCGGGCACCGGGTACAGACGGACGGTGAGCTCGGTAATGATGCCGAGCGTGCCTTCTGACCCGATGAACAGCCGGGTCAGGTCGTAGCCGGCGGCGGACTTCTTGGCGCGGCTGCCTGTCTTGACGATGCCGCCGTCGGCAGTCACCACGGTCATGGCCAGAACGTTGTCGCGCATGGTGCCATAGCGCACGGCATTGGTGCCCGAGGCGCGGGTCGCCGCCATGCCGCCCAGGCTGGCGTCGGCGCCGGGATCGATGGGGAAGAACAGGCCGGTGCCGTGCAAGGAGGCATTCAGTTGCTTACGCGTCACGCCTGGTTGCACCGTGGCGTCGAGATCTTCGGGCCGCACGGCGAGCACCGCATTCATGCCCGAGAGGTCGATCGAGAGCCCGCCGCGGATCGCCAGCAGGTGCCCTTCAAGCGAGGTGCCGGTGCCGAAGGGGATGACCGGGACGCGGTGGGTGCGGCAGATCCGCACGGCCTCCGCAACCTCGGCGGTGCTCTGCGCGAACAGGACCGCGTCGGGTGGCGCCGGCGGCAGGGACGACTCGTCCTTGCCGTGGTGCGCGCGTACCGCTGCGGTGGTGGAAAAACGGCTGCCGAAGCGTTCACTCATGGTGGTGATGAATTGCCGCGGTGGCGGCACTAGCGCGGTATCATGGCGAGCATTCATGGCGGTGTCGGGCAATCTCTTCGGTGCGAAGATTCTACCCGGCTTTGTCCCTGCCAGCGGGCGCCGGGCGGGCAGATCTTCGCTCAGGCTTGACTTTCCCTGTCAAAGAGCTCAAAATCTACCGTTTCGCTGGAGGGGTTCCCGAGCGGTTAAAGGGAGCAGACTGTAAATCTGCCGGCTCTGCCTTCGAAGGTTCGAATCCTTCCCCCTCCACCAACAGTAACGATAGTACCGGCAGAGCGGGGAGTAGGGCTGGTTTTGGGGTTTCGCGAAAGTTCGAATAGGGATAGGGCGGGTGTAGCTCAATGGTAGAGCAGAAGCCTTCCAAGCTTATGACGAGGGTTCGATTCCCTTCACCCGCTCCAGGTTTTGGCGTTTTTTAGGTTTTTCGTGCCCATGTAGCTCAGTGGTAGAGCACTCCCTTGGTAAGGGAGAGGCCACGTGTTCAATCCACGTCATGGGCACCAGTTTGAATTGTGAATGGCAAGGCCCCGCTACCGCAGTAGCGCCGGGTTCATCGGATTTTCTTTTGGGGTAGACGATCATGGCAAAAGGCAAATTTGAGCGCACCAAGCCGCACGTGAACGTGGGGACGATAGGACACGTTGACCACGGGAAGACGACATTGACGGCGGCGATCACGACGGTGCTGTCGGCGAAGTTTGGAGGCGAGGCGAAGGCATACGACCAGATTGACGCGGCGCCGGAAGAGAAGGCGCGGGGGATCACGATCAATACGG
>MLJW01000183.1_pt1 | contig 52690 bp, 52 predicted proteins | sample 888231 | NCBI WGS metagenome assembly MLJW01 (sample SAMN05788063, study PRJNA343431) | mine drainage metagenome | isolation source: sample collected from the inflow into an acid mine drainage treatment plant... | place: Germany: Lusatia, lignite mining district
CTTACCGAAAATCGACGGTGACCACCCGATTTTACGGGCGTGCCCGGTCATGACCCCTCCGGCCGCTACGCGGCCTTCAGCGTCATGACCGGGCTGTTGCTGTTACACCACTCGGTGGGACACGACCCCTCTCGGCTGGCAATCAGGTGCCGGTTCTGGGTTCGGTGGCCTATCCGGGCCAGGGCACAACGCCGGTTTCAAGCATCGAATACCGAGATAGCGGCGTGATCCTGGACCTTCAGCCCCAGGTGCGCGGCAAGGCCATTGAATTGGCCGTGAAGCAGGAAATCAGCAACTTTTCAGCCACAACAACGGGCGTCAACAACACGCCCACCCTGACCAAGCGGGCGATTGATACCACGCTGGTCGCCAATGACGGCGAAACAGTGATCCTGGGCGGTTTGGTCGAGGAGAAGGATACGGACGTGGACAGCGGCCCCAGCTTCTTCCCGGACTTCCTGCGGTCAAAATCGAAGGCAAAGAATAAGATCGAAATCCTGCTGGTGCTGAACGTGAAACTTGTTGGGAACAGCAACATTTAACGGAGGATCAAATGTATGGAACTCTTCTAAAATGACCAGACGGACGACAAAGGTCTATCGGGCACTCCAGGCCCTCTATCCTGCTGCGTTGCCACCATTTCCGGCACCGCCTGATACCGTTTTTCGGCCGTTGAAGATCAACATCCATCTGGATATCCACGCCGATCCTGCCGCGTTGGCCGTCATTGAGGCGTTTTACGGCCCCCTTTCTTCAAACGATCAGCTTCGGATGATTTCGAGGGCGCTTTGCAGGCTCATCCACAGCAAGCGATATCGGGAATGTCGCCGTATCGGTGCGGATCGCATTGATTTGCAGGGAAATATCTGTGGGAAGGTTTATTTTTTTGGAAGCGGCGCAAAAAGGCAATGGCATTCGGCTCTTGATTGCCTGCGACCTCGGTCGCAGTTAAAATCCATGTGTCAGATTGACGGCTCTACCCCGGCAACGGTGGCACCTTCCGGTGGCGTCGTCTGGCTCCTTCAGGCAAAAGCACCCACATGGCTTCCGGCTACGTGGGTGCTTTTTTGTGCTTATTGGGACAAAATGGGCGGCTATTTTTTGATTTTTCGTTACGTAACGGAAAATCGTTTTCGCTGAGCGACCATCGGGAGCGTTCACCCAAGGCGTTCGTGCCGTCAAGAAGCTTCGCGGGGAACCGGCTGCACAAGCGAAGCGCGGAAGCTGGGCGGAAGCTTCTTGATCGTCGCACCTTTAAAAACAGCCTTGATCTAAAGGTGATGAACAGGTTCATCACCTTCTGCCATGCGGCGAGCTTCTAAGCTCCGTGCTTACTATGTGCTTACTGGAAATGCGAAGGGGTTAGCCAGTGAGAGCTAACCCCTTGAAAAGATGGTGCCGAAACCCGGATTTGAACCGGGGGCCTACTGATTACGAATCAGTTGCTCTACCGCTGAGCTATTTCGGCGTTATCAGGCGCGCAAACTACCGTTTTCGCGGAGCCGGTGCAAGCCTTGCATCGCCCGGCTCCGCCGATGGCGGTCAGGCGGTGGTATCGACGCCGCTGTCGGCATTGGCCGAAGGCTTGGGGCCGCCCTTGGAGACGCCCACCATGGCCGGGCGCAGCAGCCGTTCGGCGATCACGTAGCCGGCCTGCATTTCCAGCACCACCATGCCGGAGGGCTGGCTGGGATCCTCGACCTCCATCATGGCCTGGTGCAGGTGCGGATCGAAGCGCTGGCCCAGGGCCTCGATGCGCTTGATGCCGTAGCGTTCCAGCGCCGACAGCAGGCCGCGTTCGGTCAGTTCCACCCCTTCCGCCAGGGTTCGGGCCACGGCGTCGGTCTCGCGGGCTTCGGCGGGGATGCTGTCCAGGGCGCGGCGCAGATTGTCGGCCACCTGCAGCATGTCCTTGGCAAAGCCGGCCACGGCGTATTTGCCGCGTTCCTCGGCCTGCTGTTCCAGGCGGCGGCGCACATTCTCGGTTTCGGCCACGGCGCGCAACAGCTGATCCTTGATCGTGGTCAGCTCGGCTTCCAGCTCCGCCTCACGGGAAGCGGCGGCGTCCGCGGCCGCGGGCGCGGGCGCGGGCGCGGCGTCGGCCTGCGCTTCGGGAGGAACGCCAGGGATCTCGTGTTCGTTCTGGGTGGTCATGCTCTTCAACTCTTCCTTCGCGTATTAACCGATCATGCGCCCGATCATCTTGGCGGTGTAATCCACCAGCGGGATGATGCGGGCATAGTTGAGGCGGGTGGGGCCGATCACCCCGATGGCCCCCACGATCTGATCGCGGCTGTTATGATAAGGCGCCACGATCATGGAGCAGCCGGACACCTGGAACAACTCGTTTTGCGCGCCGATGAAGATCTGCACGCCGTCGGCGGCATGGGCGGCATCGAGAAGATGCAAAAGATGCTCCTTGGTTTCCAGCGCTTCGAACAGCGAGCGGATGCGTTCCAGATCGTCGAGCGCCGTCACATCGTCGAGCAGATGCGACTGGCCGCGCACGATCAGCTGGCCGCTGGTGCCGCCGGCCCAGGTGGCCAGACCGGCCTGCACCACCTTGCCGGTCAGCTCGTCCAGCTGATGGCGCTGGCTGGCCAGCTCGGTCTCGATCACCTCGCGCAGTTCGTCCAGGGTGCGGCCGGCCAAGTGGGCGTTGAGATAGTTGCTGGCCTCGGTCAGCGCCGCAAGCGAGACATCGGGCGGCAGCTCCAGCACGCGGTTTTCCACCAGACCGTCGCCGGTCACCAGCACCAGCAGGGCGCGGCCCGGCCCCAGCGGCACGAATTCGATATGTTTCAGCGCCACCTGGGTTTTCGGCGCCAGCACCAGCCCGGCGCAGCGCGACAGGCCGGAAAGGGTGGTCAGGGCGTCTTCCAGCAGGGTATCCAGGCTTTTGCCGGTGGCCCGGCACTGCCGCTCGATGCGGTCGCGCTCGGGTTCGGGCAATTGCCCCAGTTCCAGCAGGCCGGAAACGAACAGCCGCATGCCCGCCTCGGTGGGCAGGCGCCCGGCCGAGGTATGGGGGGCATAGAGCAGCCCGGCCTCCTCGAGATCGGCCATGACGTTGCGGATGGTGGCCGGCGACAGCGCCGTGGACAGCCGGCGCGACAGCGTGCGCGAGCCCACCGGCTCGCCGGTCGCCACATAGGACTCGACGACCTGGCGGAAAATCTCCCGCGACCGTTCACTGAGTTCCATCACGTTTCTGCGCAGCATGCGCCTGTTCCATCCTTGCCAGCGCCGGCATCCGGCCGACACAAGGAAATTTAGTGGGGGAAGCAAACCCCGTCAATTGCACCGCTGGACGGCATCGGGCGCACAGGCTAACGTGCCCCCGTTTTTACCCATCCGCCAGCCGTTGCGAGGACCATGTTATGAGACCGTCAGGCCGCACCCCCGATCAGCTCCGCGCCATTTCCCTGGAAGCCGGTTTCAGCAAATATGCCGAGGGCTCGTGCCTGGCCCGTTTCGGCGATACCCACGTGCTGTGCACCGCCTCGGTGGATGAAAAGGTGCCCTCCTTCCTGCGCAATTCCGGCAAGGGCTGGGTGACGGCGGAATACGGCATGCTGCCGCGCTCCACCCACACCCGCACCGACCGCGAGGCCGCCAAGGGCAAACAATCGGGCCGCACCCAGGAAATCCAGCGCCTGATCGGCCGCTCCTTGCGCTCCATCACCGATCTCGCCGCCCTGGGCGAACGCCAGATCAAGATCGACTGCGACGTGCTGCAGGCCGACGGCGGCACCCGCACCGCCGCCATCACCGGCGCCTATGTGGCCCTGCATCTGGCCCTGCAAAAGCTGGTGGAGGCCGGCCAGCTGGCGGCGGTGCCGCTTACCGGCCAGGTGGCCGCCGTTTCCTGCGGGCTTTATCAGGGCACGCCGGTGCTGGATCTGGACTATGCCGAGGACAGCACCTGCCAGGCCGATGCCAATTTCGTGCTGACCGCCGATGGCCGCATCGTCGAGATCCAGGGCACCGCCGAGGAGCATCCCTTCACCCACGGCGAATTTCAGGCCCTGCTGGATCTGGCGGTGCGCGGCGTGGCCGAACTGACGGCGGCCCAGCGCAAGGTTTTGGGCCTATGAGCGCCCGGCCCTTCGCCGGCGGGCGGCTGGTCATCGCCAGCCACAATGCCGGCAAGGTGCGGGAAATCGGCGAACTGCTGGCCCCGTTCGGCGCCGAGGTGGTGTCGGCCGGCGCGCTCGGCCTGCCCGAGCCCGAGGAAACCGGCTCCACCTTTGCCGAAAATGCCGAACTGAAGGCCCTGGCCGCCGCCCGCGCCGCCGGTCTGCCCGCCCTGGCCGACGATTCCGGCCTGGCGGTGGATGTCCTGATGGGCGCCCCCGGCATCTATTCCGCCCGCTGGGCCGGCCCGGCCAAGGATTTCGGCCATGCCATGAAAAAAATCCAGGAACAGATGGGCGAGGATTCCAACCGCGCCGCCCAGTTCGTCTGCGCCCTGGCCCTGGCCTGGCCCGATGGCCATGTGGAAACCTTCGAAGGCACCATCGAGGGCGTTCTGGTGTGGCCGCCGCGCGGCGACAAGGGCTTCGGCTACGATCCCATGTTCCAGCCGAACGGTCATTCGGTCACCTTTGCCGAAATGCCCGCCGCCCACAAGCATGCCATCAGCCACCGCGCCGAGGCCTTCCACAAGCTGGTGGCGGCCTGCTTCCGCCCGGACGGCGCGAACGGATGACGGCGTGAGCGCGTTCGGTATTTATCTGCACTGGCCGTTCTGCCTGTCGAAGTGCCCCTATTGCGACTTCAACAGCCATGTGGCCGGCCAGATCGATCAGGCCCGCTGGCGCCGCGCCCTGCTGGCCGAGCTGGAGCATTTCCACGCCGCCAGCGCCGGGCGCACCGTCACCAGCATCTTTTTCGGCGGCGGCACCCCCTCGCTGATGGACCCGGCCACCGCCGCCGCCCTGCTGCAGCGCATCGCCGCCCTGTGGCCGCTGGCCGCCGATGTGGAAATCACCCTGGAAGCCAATCCCGGCAGCATCGACGCCGAGCGTTTCCGCGATTTCCGCGGCGCCGGCATCGGCCGCCTGTCCATGGGCCTGCAGGCGCTGAACGACGCCGACCTGCGCTTTCTGGGCCGCCGCCACGATGTGGCCCAGGCGGTGCGGGCCGTGACCCTGGCCCGCGCCATCTTCCCGCGCATCTCCTTCGATCTGATCTATGCCCGCCCCGGCCAGGATTCAGATCGATGGCGTAACGAACTTGGCCAGGCCCTGGCCCTGGCCGCCGATCATCTGTCGCTTTATCAGCTGACGGTGGAGCCCGGCACCGCCTTTCACCCCGCCCACCAGCGCGGCGATTTCCAGCTTCCCGACGACGACGAGGCCGCCCGCCTGTTCGAGCTTACCCAGGAGATGTGCGCCGCCGCCGGCCTGCCGGCCTACGAGATTTCCAACCATGCCCGCCCCGGCGCCGAATGCCGCCATAATCTGCTTTACTGGCAGGGCGACGAGTATCTGGGTATCGGCCCCGGCGCCCATGGCCGCCTGCGCGGACCGACCGGTCGTTCGGCGGAGATGCGCGCTTTGCGCCAGTGCAAATCGCCCGGCGGCTGGCTGGAGCGGGTGGAGAAAGACGGCCACGGCACCGAGGAAATCCTGACCCTGACCCGGCAGGAGCGGCTGGAGGAGCTGGTGATGATGGGCCTGCGCCTGACCGACGGCATTGACGACCGCCGCTTCGCCGCCCACATGGGAAGCGGTCTGCGCCAGGCTCTGGACCCCGGCGGCCTGGCCCTGATGCAGGCCGAGGACATGGTGGCGTGGCAGGGGCCTTGCCTGCGCGCCACGCCGCGCGGGCGGCTTTTGCTCAATCAAGTGATTGCCGCGCTGCTGCCGCAGGGGGCATAACCGGGGACACTCCTTTCTTATGCCGGAGACGCAGGACATCATCATGCAGACACTCGGGATCGTTGGCGCCGGCGCCTGGGGCACCGCCCTGGCCCTGACCGCCGTGCGGGCCGGCCGCCATGCCCTTTTATGGGCGCACGAGGCCGAGGTGGCCCAAACCATCGCCGCGCGCGGGGAAAATCCGGTCTATCTGCCCGGCGTCGCCCTGGACGGCGTGCGGGCCACCGCCGATCTGGCCGATCTGGCCGGCTGCGACGCCCTGCTGCTGGTGGTGCCCTCGCAGTTTCTGCGCGCCGTCTGCCGCCAGTTGCGCCCGCTGATCCCGGCCGGGCGGCCGGTGGTGGTATGCGCCAAGGGCGTCGAGGCCGGCAGTCTGGCCGCCATGAGCGAACTGGTGGCCGAGGAACTGCCCCAGGCGCCGCTGGCCGTGCTGTCCGGGCCCACCTTCGCCATCGAGGTGGCGCGCGGTCTGCCCACCGCCATCACCATGGCCTGCGCCGATGCCGCCCTGGGCCGCCGTCTGGTGAAGGCTTTGGGCACCCCCAGCTTCCGCCCCTATCTCACCGACGACGTCATCGGCGCCGAGATCGGCGGCGCGGTGAAGAACGTGCTGGCCATCGCCTGCGGCGTGGTGGAGGGGCGCGGCCTGGGCGACAATGCCCGCGCCGCCCTCATCACCCGCGGCATGGCCGAACTGATGCGCCTGGCGGTGGCCAAGGGCGCTCGTCCGGAAACCTGCATGGGCCTGTCCGGCCTGGGCGATCTGATGCTCACCGCCTCGTCCACCCAGTCGCGCAATTATTCCCTGGGCTTCGCCCTGGGCGAGGGCAAGGCCCTGAACGACATTCTGGCCGCCCGCAAATCGGTGACGGAAGGGGTGGCCTCGGCCGCCTCGGTGGTGGGGCTGGCCGGACGCCTGCACATCGAAATGCCCATCTGCGCCGCCGTGGAGGGCCTGCTCTACCGCGGCATCGGCGTGGACGACACCATCCGCGGCCTGCTGGCCCGCCCCTTCAAAAGCGAACTGGGCTTCGACGCCTGAGCCCTCTGACCAAGGAGACCGTTCTTATGCCTTTCATCGTGCACTGCATCGACAAAAGCGGCCATCAGGATCTGCGCCTGGCCAATCGCGCCGCCCATCTCGATCACCTGAAATCCATCGGCGACACGGTGCTGATGGCCGGCCCCACCTTGAGCGACGACGGCCAGAGCATGACCGGCAGCCTGCTGGTGCTGGATTTCGCCAGCCGCGCCGAAACCGAGGCCTTCTGCGCCAAGGATCCCTACGCCCTGGCCGGGCTGTTCGCCTCGGTCGGCATCAGCAACTATAAGAAGGTTCTGCCCTGACATGCGCACCTGGCTGGTAAAATCCGAACCCACCAAATGGTCGTGGCAGGATCAGACCACCCACGGCACCACCCATTGGGACGGGGTGCGCAACCATCAGGCCGCCAACAACCTGAAGGCCATGCGACTCGGCGACCGGGTGTTCTTCTATCATTCGGTGGAGGAGCGGCGCATCGTCGGCATCGTCGAGGTGGTGCGCGAGGCCTATCCCGATCCCTCCGATCCCTCCGGCCGTTTCGTCATGGTGGATCTGCGGGCGGTGGCGCCGCTGGCCGTGCCGGTCTCGCTGGATCAGATCAAGGCCGATCCCCGCCTCAACCATCTGGCCCTGGTGCGCCAGTCGCGGCTGTCGGTGCTGCCGGTGGACGACGAGGCCTGGACGCTGATCTGCAGCCTGGGCGGACTCACGAACGCCGTTTAAGACCAACCGGCCAATGAATTGACCGGTTGTATCGTCCCTCGCCGGGCGGCGGCATCCGCCGCCTTGGCCGCTCGCTCAAGGCTCGCTGGAAACCGGCCAACCCGCCACTTCAAGGGTTGGCCGTTGAAGGCGGCACCACCCCGCGAAACAGGCCGGATCCCATACCAATGGGTGAGACCTCCCCACCCTGCTGGTGGGGAGGCTCTTCCAAATGTTGCGACAATATGAAGAAAAACGAAAGGAATCATCCCGCCGGACGATTCCACAGGCTTGTGCACGGATGTTTGTTTCCCCATACTTCACTTTGAGAACGCCATAAGGGGCAAACCCCACCATAAGAAGGCGGCCCCGGGGCAAGGTAACCACGCGTACCCATAAAGCGCGCACCAAGATTGGGAGACATCCGTTGACTACCACCGAAAATCAGGTTTTCCCCGTTCCGTCCGACACCGCCGCCAAGGCCCTGATCGACGACAAAACCTACGCTGAATGGTACGCGCGTTCGGTGAGCGACCCGGAGGGCTTCTGGGCCGAGCACGGCAAGCGGATCGACTGGATCAAGCCCTACACCAAGGTGAAGAACGTTTCCTACACCGGCAACGTCGACATCAAGTGGTTCGAGGACGGCACCTTGAACGTGGCCGCCAACTGCCTGGACCGCCACCTGGCCACCCGCGGCGACCAGACCGCCATCATCTGGGAAGGCGACGATCCCAACGAAAGCGCCCACATCACCTATCGTGAGCTGCACGAAAAGGTGTGCCGCATGGCCAACGCCATGGAGAGCCTGGGCGCCAAGAAGGGTGATCGCGTCACCATCTACATGCCGATGATCCCCGAAGCGGCGGTGGCCATGCTGGCCTGCGCCCGCATCGGCGCCGTGCATTCCATCGTCTTCGGCGGCTTCTCGCCCGACAGCCTGGCCGGTCGCATCCAGGATTGCGACAGCAATCTGCTGATCACCGCCGACGAAGGCCTGCGCGGCGGCCGCAAGGTGCCGCTGAAGGTCAATGCCGACAAGGCCCTGGAAACCAGCTGGAGCGTGAAGAACGTTATCGTGGTCAAGCGCACCGGCGGCGATGTTCACATGGTGCCGGGCCGCGACCACTGGTACCACGATCTGATGGACAAGGCCTCGCCGGTGCATCAGGCCCCCGAGATCAACGCGGAAGACCCGCTGTTCATCCTCTACACCTCGGGCTCGACCGGCAAGCCCAAGGGCGTGCTGCACACCTCGGGCGGCTATCTGGTCTACGCCTCCATGACCCATCAGTACGTCTTCGACTATCAGCCGGGCGACGTTTACTGGTGCACCGCCGACGTGGGCTGGGTGACCGGCCACAGCTACATCGTTTACGGCCCCCTGGCCAACGGCGCCACCACCCTGATGTTCGAGGGCATTCCCAACTATCCGGACAGCTCGCGCTTCTGGCAGGTGGTCGATAAGCACAAGGTCACCATCTTCTACACCGCCCCCACCGCCATCCGCGCCCTGATGCGCGAAGGCGAAGCCCCGGTGAAGAAGACCAGCCGCGCCAGCCTGCGTCTGCTGGGCTCGGTGGGCGAGCCCATCAACCCCGAAGCCTGGCTGTGGTACCACAGCGTGGTGGGCGATCACCGCTGCCCCATCGTCGATACCTGGTGGCAGACCGAAACCGGCGGCATCCTCATCACCCCGCTGCCCGGCGCCACGCCGCTGAAGCCCGGTTCGGCCACCCGGCCGTTCTTCGGCATCAAGCCGGAACTGGTGGATGCCAGCGGGCAGATCCTGGAGGGCGCCACCGAGGGCAATCTGGTGATCACCGACTCCTGGCCGGGGCAGATGCGCACCGTCTACGGCGACCACGAACGCTTCATCCAGACCTATTTCAGCACCTATCCCGGCTACTACTTCACCGGTGACGGCGCGCGGCGCGATGCCGACGGCTATTTCTGGATCACCGGCCGCGTCGACGACGTCATCAACGTTTCGGGCCATCGCATGGGCACGGCGGAAGTGGAATCGGCCCTGGTGGCCCATCCCAAGGTGGCCGAGGCCGCCGTGGTGGGGTATCCGCACGATATCAAGGGCCAGGGCATCTATGCCTATGTCACCCTGATCAGCGGCTGCAACCCCACCGAGGAGCTGCGCAAGGAGCTGGTGACCTGGGTGCGCAAGGAAATCGGCCCCATCGCCAGCCCCGATCTGATCCAGTGGTCGCCGGGCCTGCCCAAGACCCGTTCGGGCAAGATCATGCGCCGCATCCTGCGCAAGATCGCCGCCAACGAATATGAAAGCCTGGGCGATACCTCGACCCTGGCCGATCCGGCGGTGGTGGAAGATCTGGTGGAAAACCGCATGAACCGCTAACATCGGTTCCCTTCTTCACGGACCTTAAAGCGGCGGGAAGGCCTTCCCGCCGCTTTTTTCCTGTCTTCAAGGACCAGTGGCCGTTCCCATGAGCAAAGCCTTCACCCGCGAGACCGAAACCGACGAGACGCCGGAGGACGAGGCGCCGCCACCGCCGCCCGGCGGCAAGAACTACATCACCCCGGCCGGGTTTCAGCGCCTGCAGGAGGAACTGCGCCAGCTGATGCGGGTGGAACGGCCCAAGGTGGTGGAGGTGGTCTCGTGGGCCGCCGGTAACGGCGACCGTTCGGAAAACGGCGATTATATTTACGGCAAAAAGCGCCTGCGCGAGATCGACCGCCGCATCCGTTTTCTGACCAAACGGCTGGAAATCGCCCATGTGGTCGATCCCCAGATGCAGAAAAACCGCGATCAGGTGTTTTTCGGCGCCACCGTCCGCTATGCCAACGGCCGCGATGAAACCGTGACCGTGACCATCGTCGGCGCCGATGAGGCCGATTCCGACCGGGGCCGCATCAGCTGGCTGTCGCCGGTGGCGCGCGCCCTGCTCAAAGCCTGCGAGGGCGACGTGGTGGAGGTGCGCACCCCCGCCGGACCCGACAGCCTGGAAATCATCGAGATCCTTTATCCCGCGTGATCGCCATCCGCCGGAAGGTCGCCCTTCGGCAGGGTGAAATGGAAGATGCTGCCCTGACCGGGGGTGGACTCCACCCAGATGCGGCCGCCATGGCGGTTGACGATGCGGCGGCAGATGGCCAGGCCGATGCCGGTGCCGGGATAGAGCTCCCGGTTATGCAGACGCTGGAAAATCACGAAGATCTGTTCGAAATATTCGGGCTCGATGCCGATGCCGTTATCGGCCACGGCCAGATGCCAGCCTTCCGGCTCGTCCCGCAGCGTCAGCCGCACCTGCGGGGTGCGGGCGGCATCGCGGTATTTCAGGGCGTTGCCGATCAGATTCTGCAGCAGGCTGGTCAGCTCGGTGCGGTTGCCCATCACCACGGGCAGCGGCCGGTCCTGAAGGAAGGCGGCGCCGGTTTCCCGCAAGGTCTGGTCCAGATTGGCCAGGGCGGCATCCAGCGCCTCCTGCAGCGGCAGCGGCGCGCACTGGGTGCCGCTGCGCCCCACCTGGGTGAATTCCAGCAGATCCAGCACCATGCGGTTCATGCGCCGGGCGCCATCGCGCACGATGCCGAGGAAGGTCTGGCCCTCGGCATCGAAGGCCTGGGCATAGTTGCGTTCGATCAGGGTGATGTAGGTGCTGATGGAGCGTAAGGGTTCGCGCAGATCGTGCGAGGCGATATAGGCGAACTGTTCCAGCTCGGCGTTGGCCTCGCGCATGGCCCGCTCGGCCGTTTTACGTTCGGAAATATCGCGCGAGGCGCAAAACAGAATGGGCTGGCCGTCCAGCTCCAGGGCGTGGCTGGTCACCTCCACATCCAGCACCGATCCGTCCTTGCGGCGGTGGCGGGTTTCGAAACTGCGCCCGTCCTGATCGGTCAGATGCTCGGCCACCACCGCCGCCAGTTCCTGGGGCGTGAAGCCGGCGTCCCACTGCCCCACCGTCATGCCGATCACCTCGTGCCGCTGGTAGCCCAGCATCTGGGCGAAGGAATCGCTGGCATCCAGCACCGTGCCGACGGCATCGAGGATATGCACGCCGTCGCTGGCATGGCGCAGCAGAATCTCCTGCCGCCGCCGGGCGCGCTCGGTGGCGGCGAAAGCCCGCCACAGCAGCAGCACCGCCAAGGCCGTGAACAGCAGCAGACTGAGCCCGCCCAGAGCGGTCATGATCAGCCAGTGGCGCAGATCGGATTCCAGTGTGACCTGGCGCACCGCCACCACCATGCTCCAGCCGCTGCGCGCGGAGCGGCGGTAGGCGGCCAGAATCGTTTCGCCTTCCAGATTGACGAATTCGGCCACCCCCTGGCGGGCCGGGCCCCGGAGGGCCCGCAGCACCTGCGCCGCCGCCGGATGGCCGACATAAAGATCCGGTTGCCGCACCCGGGCCAGCACGGTGCCGCTCTGATCGATGATGGCGCCGATCCAGCTGGCGGGCGAGCCCGGCTCGTGGATGTAAGGCAGAAACAGGCGCGACGGACAGCTCAGGGCCAGCACGTAAAGCAGGCGTCCCTCGCGGCGGACCGGCAGGGTCAGGGCCACGCTGGGCGTGCCGTCGGCGGGATCATGGTAAAGCGGCGACAGGTCGGCGGCCACCGCCGACGGCGTAAAATAGGGAGGCGCGGCGGCGCCGGGCGCGAAGGCGCTGCCCCGGCTGTCCAGCAGCGGCCGGCCGTTTGCCGCCAGCAGCGTGACCGTGTGCTCCGGCAGCAGGGCGGCCAGGGCCGCCGCCTGGCGCTGGAAGGCGGCGAAATCTCCCCGTTGCAGGCTGGGGGCGGCGGCCAGCAGACGCAGGGCGGTTTCCTCGCCGGCGATTTCCTGATCCAGGCTGTTCAATTGCGCCTGCACGGCAAAAGTCAGATCCTCGCGCAGGTCGAGGCGGCCATGACGCCAAGCCCCCAGCCCCAGATAAACGGCAAAAAACCAAATGGGCAGAATACTGGCCACCATCAGAGCCAGCGTCCGCCAATGTGATTTTATGGCCTGCACCTGTCGCAATCGTCCGCCGCCTGTTTTTTATCCGGACGTCAGCATAACTTTAAATTCTTCTTAGGCAAATGGACTGTCGAAGGCGCGCGGCCTGGGCTATTGTTCTGGCCGGGCGTTGGCCGATTTTGACTTTCAAGGCAGCATGAACCGGAAACAGCGGCGGGCCGGCAAGGCCCAGACATCCTCTTCGCCGGCCCCGTCGCCGGCAGCGTCCCTGTTCGCCCAGGCGGTGGCCCAGCATCAGGCCGGGCGGCTGGCCGAGGCGGAACAGCTTTACCGCCGCGTGCTGGCCGAAGCGCCGCGCCATGCCGACGCCCTGCATCTCCTGGGGGTTCTGGCCGGACAGGTGGGCCGCCAGGATGTGGCCGCCGATCTTATCGGCCAGGCCATCGCCCTCAGCCCCAACGTCGAGGCCTATCACTCCAACCTGGGACTGGCCCTGCAGGGCCTGGGCCGCCTCGACGACGCCGTGGCCAGCTACCGCCGGGCCATCGCCCTCAATCCGCGCAGCCCCGAGGCCCATAACAATCTGGGCCTGACCCTGCGCGACCAGGGCCGCCTCGACGACGCCGTGGCCTGTTTCAGCCAGGCCCTGAAAATCCGCGCCGCCTTTCCGGAAGTGCGCAACAATCTGGGCCTGACCCTGCAGGATCTGGGACGGCGCGACGAGGCCGAACAGTGTTTTAGCGAAGCCCTGCGCCTGCAGCCCGCCTACGCCGACGCCCTTTACAATCTGGGCAATCTGCTGCAGCAGAGCGGCCGGCTTCAGGAGGCGGCGGCCCGCTACGAGGCGGCCATCGCCCAGGCGCCGCGGCATGCCAAGGCCTACAACAATCTGGGCCTGGTGCTGCACGAGCTGGAGCGGCTGGAGGAGGCCGAAACCTGGTTTCGCCGCGGGCTGGAGCACTGGCCCGACGATGCCCGCGCCCACACCAATCTGGGGCTGGTGCTGCAAGCCCTGCACCGCCCCGAGCAGGCCGAAGCCTGTTTCAGGCAGGCTTTGGCCCTGGCCCCCGACAACGCCGAGGCCCTGAACAATCTGGGCAATCTGCTGTCCGACCGCGAAGACTATGCCGAAGCCGCCGCCTGCTATCGCCGGGCCATGGCCCTGAAGCCCGACTTCGCCGAGGTTTACAGCAATCTCGGCAATTGTCTGTCGCGCCTGGGCCGGCACGAGGAGGCCCTGGCTTGCTACCGCGACGCCATCGCCCGCCAGCCGCGGTTCCCCAAGGCGCATTACAATGCCGGGCTGGTGCTGCAGGAGCAGGAGCGGCTGGAGGAGGCGGTGGACTGGTACAAAAAAGCCATCGCCCAGCGCCCCGATTACCCCGATGCCCACAACAATCTGGCCATGGCCCTGCTGGCCCTGGGCCGCTACGCCGAAGGCTGGGCCGAATATGAATGGCGCTGGCAAACCCCCAGCGGCCTCAAGGTGCGGCGCCACTTCGCCCAGCCGCTGTGGCGGGGCGAGGCGGCGCCCGGCAAGGTGCTGCTGCTGCATGGCGAACAGGGGTTCGGCGACAGCCTGCAATTCTGCCGCTACGCCGCCCTGGCCGCCGCGCGCGGGCTGTCGGTGATCCTGATGGTGCAAAAACCGCTGGTGCGGCTGATGGGCGCGCTGGCCGGGGTGACGCGGGTGATCGCCGACGGCGATCCCCTGCCCGATTTCGATTACCACTGCCCGCTGCTCAGCATGCCGCTGGCCCTGGGCACCGACCGCCACAACATTCCCGCCGCCACCCCCTATCTGGCGCCGGCGCTGCAGGACGTGGCGCGCTGGCGGGCCCGTTTGGCCGGGCTGCCGCCGGGGCCGCGCATCGGCCTGGTGTGGGCCGGCAATCCCCGCCTGCATCTGGCCCAGGCGGCGGCGGTGGACCGGCGGCGCTCCATGCCGCCGGACCGGCTGGCGCCGCTGCTGGCGGTGCCGGACGTCAGCTTCCTCAGCCTGCAGAAGGACGGCCCCCGGAACGCCCTGCCGCTTCTGGATCTGATGGACGAGGTGGGGGATTTCGCCGATACCGCCGCCCTGGTGGCCAATCTCGATCTGGTGATCTCGGTGGATACCGCGGTGGCGCATCTGGCCGGAGCCATCGGCAAACCGGTCTGGCTGCTGGACCGCTTCGACGCCTGCTGGCGCTGGCAGCGCGGCCATCCCGGCAGCCCGTGGTATCCCCAGCTGCGGCTGTTCCGTCAAAGCCGCCCCGGCGACTGGGACGGCGTGGTGCGGCGGGTGGCCGCCGAACTGTCGGCGCTTATGGCGGGCTGATGGGGGCGCAGTTGCTGCGGCCCGACATCACGCAATCCTGAATCCGGCTCATGGCCGCCAGTTTGGCGGCCAGAAAATAACCGCCGCCCACCACGCCGGCCGCCACCAGCAGCAGCAGCAGCGGCGAGGGTCCGGAACGGGTTGGCGCGGCGGCGGCATCATCGGGGGGAGGCGTGTCGGGCATGGCGTCTTTCCTGGGAAAACCGCCCCACCCTACCCCCGATACGGCGATTTTACAAAAGCGCTCCGCTTCCGGTGCGGTTTGTGCTTTAGTACGGCCTCTCATGTTTCAGGCATAAAGCTTACGATGCAGACCATGAACACCTATCGCGCCGGTCCGGACGAGAACGGTCATTTCGGGATCTTTGGCGGGCGCTATGTGGCCGAAACCCTGATGCCCCTGATCCTCTCGGTGGAACAGGCCTACAACGCCGCCAAGGCCGATCCCGCCTTCCAGGCCGAGCTGTCCGGCTATCTGACCCATTATGTCGGCCGGCCCAGCCCACTTTATTTCGCCCGCCGCCTCACCGAGGCCTTCGGCGGCGCCAAGATCTATCTGAAGCGCGAGGATCTGAACCATACCGGCGCGCACAAGATCAACAACTGCATGGGCCAGGTGCTGCTGGCCCGGCGCATGGGCAAAACCCGCATCATCGCCGAAACCGGCGCCGGCCAGCACGGCGTGGCCACCGCCACCGTCTGCGCGCTGTTCGGCCTCTCGTGCACCATCTATATGGGCGCCACCGATATCGAGCGCCAGGCGCCCAACGTCTTCCGCATGAAGCTGCTGGGGGCCGAGGTCAAGCCGGTCACCTCGGGCGCCGCCACCCTGAAGGATGCCATGAACGACGCCCTGCGCGACTGGGTCTCGAACGTGGACGACACCTATTACATGATCGGCACCGCCGCCGGGCCGCATCCCTATCCGCAGATGGTGCGCGATTTCCAGGCGGTGATCGGCAAGGAAACCCGTGAACAGATCCTGGCCGCCGAGGGACGCCTGCCCGACAGCCTGATGGCCTGCATCGGCGGCGGCTCCAACGCCATCGGCCTGTTCCACCCCTTCCTGGACGACCGCGAGGTGCGGATTTTCGGCGTCGAGGCCGCCGGCCTGGGCCTGAACACCGAAAAGCACGCCGCCTCGCTGAAGGGCGGCAAGCCCGGCGTTTTGCACGGCAACCGCACCTATCTGCTGCAAAGCGGCGACGGCCAGATCACCGAGGCCCATTCCATTTCCGCCGGGCTCGATTATCCCGGCATCGGGCCCGAGCATTCCTGGCTGCACGAGGTGGGCCGGGTGGACTATGTGTCGGCCACCGACGACGAGGCCCTGGAGGCCTTCCAGCTGACCACCCGCCTGGAAGGGATCATTCCCGCCCTGGAATCCTCGCACGCCATCGCCTATGCCAAAACGTTCGCCCCCACCGTCGGCCCCGATCACGTTCTGGTGCTGTGCCTGTCGGGACGCGGCGACAAGGACGTGAACACCGTGGCCCGCGCCCTGGGCGGCGCCACCCCGGGAGGACTTTAAGCCATGAGCCGCCTGCCCGCCCGTTTCGCCAAGCTGAAGGCCGAGCGGCGTCCCGGTCTGGTGACCTTCATCACCGCCGGCGACCCCGATCGCGCCACCAGCCAGGCCCTGCTGGACGGCATGCCCGCCGCCGGCGCCGACATCATCGAACTGGGCATGCCCTTCACCGATCCCATGGCCGACGGCCTGGCCATCCAGCACGCCTCGCAGCGCGCCCTGAAGGCGGGCGGCTGTCTCTCCGCCACCCTGGACATGGTGCGCGCCTTCCGCCGCGCCGACGCCGAGACCCCCATCGTGCTGATGGGCTACTACAACCCGGTTTACGCCCACGGCGTCGACAGTTTCTGCGCCGAAGCCGCCGAGGCCGGGGTGGATGGGCTGATCATCGTCGATCTGCCGCCGGAAGAGGCCGAGGAACTGGCCGCCCCGGCCCGGGCCCAGGGCATCGATTTCATTTTCCTGACCGCCCCCACCACCGACGACGCCCGTCTGCCGGCGGTGCTGGACCGCGCCTCGGGTTTCGTCTACTACGTCTCCATCACCGGGGTGACCGGCACGGCCTCGGCCAGCGGCGACGCCATCAAGGCCGCCGTCGCCCGGCTGCGCCGCCATACCACCCTGCCGGTGGCGGTGGGATTCGGCATCAAATCGCCCGAGGCCGCCGCCGAGGTGGCCGCCCTGGCCGATGCCGCCGTGGTGGGCTCGGCCATCGTCTCGCGGCTGGCGGCGGGGCTGGATGCCGAGGGCAAGCCCCGGCCCGGCCTGGTGGACGAGGTTTTGCAATTCGTCGGTGAACTGGCCCGGGGCGTGCGGTCCGCCGCCCGGCCCTCCACCGCCGCCTGAACGATCCTATAGAGAGTTTTTCCATGAGCTGGCTTACCGATTTCGTCCGCCCCAAAATTCAGCGCCTGGTCGCCCCGCGCGAAGTGCCGGACAATCTGTGGGGCAAGTGCCCGCAATGCGGCCATATGATTTTCCACCGCGACCGCGACAAGCTGCTGGGGGTGTGCCCGCAGTGCGATCACCACATGCGCCTGAACGTGAAGAAGCGCCTGGAGCTGATGTTCGACGAGGGCAGGTACCAGCGTATCGAACTGCCGAAAATCGTGGCCGATCCGCTGAAGTTCAAGGACAGCAAGCGCTATACCGACCGCCTGAAGGACTCCCAGAGCAAAACCCAGGAGCAGGACGCCATCGTGGTGGCGCACGGCAAGATCAGCGGCAATGCCGTGGTCATCGCCGCCTTCAATTTCGAATTCATGGGCGGCTCCATGGGCATGGCGGTGGGCGAGGGCATCGTGGCCGCCGCCGAGCTGGCGGTGCTGCAGGATGCCGCCCTTATCGTCATCCCGGCCTCGGGCGGGGCGCGCATGCAGGAAGGCATCCTCAGCCTGATGCAGATGGCCCGCACCACCGTGGCGGTGGACAAGGTCAAGGACAAGGGCCTGCCCTATATCGTGCTGCTGACCGATCCCACCACCGGCGGCGTTTCGGCCAGCTTCGCCATGCTGGGCGATGTGCATATTTCCGAACCGGGCGCCGTCATCGGTTTCGCCGGGGCGCGGGTGATCGAAACCACCATCCGCGAAAAACTGCCGGAAGGCTTCCAGCGCGCCGAATATCTGCTGGAACACGGCATGGTGGACATGGTGGTGCACCGCGCCAAGCTGCGCGAAACCATCGGCCGCCTGTTGTCGCTGCTGCGCCAGCGCGGCCCGGCCGGCGAAGTGGTGGCCCTGGCCGTGGACACCCCCGACGACTTCGATGACGACAGCAACGCCTGACGCCGTTCTTGAACGGCTGAAGGGACTGCATCCCAAGGTGATCGACCTGGCGCTGGACCGGGTCGAACGCCTGCTGGCCGCCCTCGGTCATCCCGAACGGGCCTTGCCGCCGGTGGTGCATCTGGCCGGCACCAACGGCAAGGGCTCCACCCAGGCCACCTTGCGGGCCATGGCCGAGGCGGCGGGACAGCGGGTGCATGCCTATACCTCGCCGCATCTGGTGCGCTTTTCCGAGCGCATCCGCGTGGCCGGGCGCATCATCGACGATGCGGCCCTGACCACCCTTCTGGAAGAGTGCGAGGCCCGCAACGGCGGCGCCCCCATCACCTTTTTCGAAATCACCACGGCGGCGGCCTTTCTGGCCTTCGCCCGCACCCCCGCCGATCTCTGTCTGCTGGAAACCGGCCTGGGCGGCCGGGTGGACGCCACCAATGTGCTGGAACGGCCGGCCCTGACCGTGATCACCGCCCTGTCGCTGGATCACCAGGCGTTTCTGGGCGAAACCCTGGCCGCCATCGCCGCCGAAAAAGCCGGTATCCTGAAAGCCGGCGTGCCTTGCGTGTGCGCCGCCCAGCCGCCCGAGGCCATGGCGGTGATCGAAGCGCGGGCCCAGGCCCTGCAGGTGCCGCTTTACCGGCAAGACCGGGATTGGTCCGTTTGCGAAACGGAAACCGGCCTGCTGTTCACGCACCGGGACGAGCGCCTGGCCCTGCCGCCCCCGGCCCTGACCGGGCCGCATCAGGTGCAAAACGCCGGCCTGGCGGTGATGGCCGCCCGTCTTCTGGGCCTGCCCGCCGCCGCCCTGGCCCGGGGCCTGCGCCAGGTGCAATGGCCGGCCCGCCTGCAGCGGCTGCGGCACGGCCCCCTGGCCGCTCTGCTGCGCCCCGATCAGGAACTGTGGCTGGACGGCGGCCACAATCCGGCGGCGGGCGAGGCGCTGGCCGATTTCATCCGCCGCACCTGGAGCGACCGGCCGGTGCGGGCGGTGGTGGGCATGCTCAACACCAAGGACAGCCAGGGCTTTCTGCTGCCGCTGGCCCGCCACCTGGCCGAAGCGCGCACCGTAACCATTCCGCACGAGGCCAACAGCCTGGAGGCCGGGGCGGTGGCCGCAACCGCCCGCGCCGCCGGTTTGAAGGCCCATCCCGCCGCCTCGGTGGCCGAGGCGGTGGCCCAGCTGGCCCAGGCGCCCGGCCCGGCCCGCCTGCTGATCTGCGGCAGTCTTTACCTGGCCGGGCACGTTCTGGCCGAAAACGGCTGACGGTTCCCGGGCGGGATTATACCGGCCAAGCGTTGACCTGACGGGTTGGCCGGTTTCCAGCGAGCCTTGAGCGCGCGGCCAAGGCTTAAGGATGCCGCCGCCCGGCGAGGGACAATAAAACCGGTCAATTCATTGGCCGGTTGGTATTACAAGCGCCCGCTGCGAAGGGTCACCCGCCCCACCGGACCCGGCGTCAGCAGGATATCCGACTGCGGCAGAATATCGGCCAGATTCTCATCGCGGCCATTGCCCAGCAGCGGCGCTTCCGAGAGCTGCGGCGCCGTGCCGGCGGCATGATAGCTGCTTTGCGCCTGCTGGGTGGTCAGCAGGATGATGTAGCGTTCGCCGCTGCTGGCCGGATCGACATAGAGCGTGCCCTCGATGGTGGCCGAACTACCGAAATGGGCCTGATCCTGCCAGCGGAACACCGGCGCTCCCACATGGCGGGTGGGACGGAACAGCCCGTCCAGCACCAGAACACTGGGATAAAACACCCGGTGCGCCTCGGCCCAGCTGACGACATGCAGATAGAAAGGCGGGCTGCCCTCGGGAATTTTCAGGGCGGTGAAATAGCTTTTTCCAGTGGGAAAGACGAAAGCCGGCGAATCGGCGCTCAGAGACACATCCTGTTCGCTGCCCAGCCGCAAGGGGCGATAGGGAAAATCGGCATAGCCGGTACAGCAGCTGGGCGCGGCGTCGAAGCGCGCCAGATCATCGGGGTAGGGGCCGTTGACATCGGAACAGCCCGCCAGCGCCAGGGCCGCCAGCAGCATCAAGGATCGCACCCGCATCCCGCCCCCTTCATTACGTTCTAAAAACAAAACCCCGCCGCCGGAGGGGCGGCGGGGCTTCAGCCGGAACGCCGAGACCTTTACAGGCTGGATTCCACCCATTCGTAGAGCTTGCTCTTGGGCAGGGCGCCGATCTTGGTGGCGGCCACCTGGCCGTTCTTGAACAAAATCAGGGTGGGAATGCCGCGCACGCCGAACTTGCCGGGAGTGGCCGGATTCTCGTCGATATTGAGCTTGGCGACGGTGACCTTGTCGGCCAGATCTTTCGACAAATCCTCCAGGGCGGGGGCGATCTGGCGGCAGGGGCCGCACCATTCGGCCCAGAAATCCACCAGAACGGGGCCGGGGGCGTTCAGCACATCGGCTTCGAAAGAGCTATCGGTCACAGCGATCATCGTCAGGTCACCTTTAAAAATACGGTCGATCCGAGCGCGGCCATAGGCCGCGGCCCTTGCAAGGATCCATAGATAGGGACTCTAGGACACCGGGAGAAGACCCGTCAAGCTGTCGTCCAGCGGGATCGTCGAAGCGATCCCGCTGATTTTGTTTTCCCCCTCAGGCGGCGGGGGGATCGGCTCTGCCGGTCATTCGATCCTGGCGCCGAGGCTGTTCATCAGGGGGGTGAAGCCGGGGAAGCTGGTTTCGATGGCGGCGGCATCATCCACCCGCACCGGTTCCCGCGACGCCATGCCCATCACCAGGAACGACATGGCGATACGGTGATCGAGATTGACGGCGATGACGGCGCCGCCGCGCGGAGCCTGGCCGTTGCCGTGCACGATCAGATCGTCGCCCTCCACCTCCAGGGTCACGCCGCAGGCCTCCAGGCCACGGGCCACGGCGGCCAGACGGTCGCTTTCCTTGACGCGCAGCTCGGCCAGGCCGCGCATGCGGGTGGTGCCGCTGGCGAATGCCGCCGCCACCGCCAGGATGGGATATTCATCGATCATCGACGGCGCCCGTTCGGGCGGCACATCCACGCCTTTCAGGGCCGAGCAGCGCACCTCGAGATCGGCCACCGGCTCGCCGGCTTCGTCGCGGGCATTGACCAGACGGATATCGGCGCCCATCTCGCGCAGGGTTTCAAACAGGCCGCAGCGCAGCGGATTGGTGCCCACGCCGGTCACGGTGATGTGGGACTGGGGCACCAGCAGCGCCGCCACCACCGGAAACGCCGCCGAGGACGGATCGGCCGGCACCTTGACGGCGCGGCCCGTCAGCTCGGGCTGACCCTTGAGGCTGATGGCCCGGCCGCCTCCGTCCAGGGGCTCCACCGTAAGCTCGGCGCCGAAGCCGCGCAGCATCAGTTCGGTATGATCGCGGGTGGCCTCGCGCTCGATCACCGTGGTGATGCCGGGCGTGTTGAGGCCGGCCAGCAGCACCGCCGACTTGACCTGGGCCGAGGGCATGGGCAACTCGTAGGTGATGGGCAGCGGCGAAACGGCGCCGATCACCGCCATGGGCAGACGCCCGCCGGAACGGCCGACGAATCCGGCGCCCATGCGGCTCAGAGGCTCGGACACCCGGCGCATGGGCCGCGAGCGCAGCGAGGCATCGCCGGTGAAAACGGTGGTGAAGGGATGGCTGGCCACCAGGCCCATCAGCAGGCGGGCGCCGGTGCCGGCATTGCCCATGTCCAGCACGTCGTCGGGTTCGGCCAGGCCGCCGACGCCGCGCCCGTAAAGCTCCCAGGTGCCGTCCGCCAGCCGGGTGACCTCGGCGCCTAAGCGCCGCATGGCCTCGGCGGTGCGCAGCACGTCCTCGCCCTCCAGCAGGCCTTCCACCGTGCTGCGCCCCAGGGCCAGGGCGCCGAACATCAGCGCCCGGTGCGAGACCGACTTGTCGCCGGGCACCCGCACCCGGCCCGAAAGGCCCTGAACGGCGGAAGAGGAAAGAGGCTTGGACTGGGACATGACGGCAGGGCTTTCGCGGCAAAACGGGAAAAACAGACCCCTGCTGCATAACACAGCCCGCCCGGCGGCGGTAGCCTTCAGCCCACGCTTATCGCAGTGCACCACATTTTTCGTTTTGACACGGCTTGCCTCTCATGGCAAATGGCCCCAACAATCATTGAAACTGCCGCGCTGTACAGAAGGAGGACGGAGTTGGCGAAACCGGAATGGGGTGCTAAGCGCACCTGCCAAAGCTGTGGGACCCGCTTCTACGATATGCAGCGCACGCCCCTTATTTGTCCGAAATGCGGCGCGACGGTGGAACCCGAGGTCGTCTTCAAGCCGCGCCGCCAGTCGGCGGCCTCGCAGGCCGCCAAGGCCAAGGAAGCCGCGATCAATCCCGTGCGCGAGCCCGAGGAGGCCGAACCCGCCGAGGAGGATGAGGCCGAGCTCGACACCATGGAAGGCGCCGAGGACGACGACAGCGGCCTGATCGAGGACGCCTCCGACCTGGGCGAGGACGATGACGACATGGCCGAGGTCATGGAGCATCTGGACGACGGCCTGGAGGACGAGGGCTGAGAAAGCCCGGCCGGAGCGGAAAACGGCGGGCGGTGAGCGGTGATTTTTTTGCTTGCATCCCGCCCGCAAACTCCATATGTTCCGGCTCCACCGCGCCACCGGCGCGGCCCAGAATTCGGGGCCATAGCTCAGCTGGGAGAGCGCTACAATGGCATTGTAGAGGTCAGGAGTTCGATCCTCCTTGGCTCCACCAAATTGAAAAAGGCTTCGCAACCCCGGTTGCGAAGCCTTTTTCGCATGCGCCGCCCGGTCAGGAGGCGCGGTCGAACAGATCGTAGAGGTGGCGGTCCTCATGGGCGATGCGGCGGTCGAGGCTGGCCAGAATCGCCCTGGTCTCGGCCACGAAGGCCGCCGGATCGCGGGAGATGACGCTGGGGCCGGGCCAGCGGTGGCGATAGGCGTCGAAGGTCTCTTTCAAGCCTCCCATCTCAGCCTGGAAGCGGCTGGCGGCATCCCGCACCACGCCGTCGCGGTGCGTCAGCATGCGCGGATAGAGGGTGGCGTCCTCGATCGCCAGATGCACCCCGAACTTGCCGAACAATTCCCGCACCACCGCCGCCACCGGCGTGGCGTCGCGGGTCACGGCGGCCACATCGAGAAAACGCCCGATGCGCTCGCTCAAGGCCCGCACCTCGGTATGATGCTGGCGAAAAATTTCGGTTCTGCTGGCCATGGCCTGTTCCCTTCGCGTGAACGGTTGCTGTTGAAGGGCATGCTGCGCCGGTCCCGGCGATCGGTCTTTGCGCTGGCGCAAATAACATAGTATATTTGTCGGAAATGAATCCCCTTCCCTTTCTTCGCCAAATGCCGCTCTTTCAGGGGCTCACAGGCTGCGATATGACGCTGCTGCTGGGGCATGCCCACGAAAAGACCATTCAGCGCACTGAGTCTTTTTTTCATGCCGGCGATGCCGCCGCCCGCTGCTTTCTGCTGCTGGAGGGCCATCTCAAGCTTGGCCAGATCACCCCGGCCGGGGAACAGGGGGCGGCACGGCTGATCGCCGCCGGCGATATTTTCGGCTGGGCCGGGCTGATGGACGATCACAGCTATCCCGGCACCGCCGAAGCCCTGACCGCCTGCCGCGCCCTGTGGTGGGAAACGGAACGGATGCGCCAAACCCTGCTGGCCACGCCGCATCTGGCCTTAAGACTGCTGGCCCTGCTGGGCCGGCGCCTGCGCGAGGCGGAAAGCCGCCTGCTGGATCTGGCCACGGTCCGGGTGGAACAGCGGCTGGCCAAGGCCTTGCTGCGCCAGCCCGCCGACCTCCCGCTGCCGCTGACGCGCCAGGATCTGGCCGAACTGTGCGGCACCACCCTTTATACCGTCAGCCGCACCCTGCGGGCCTGGGAGCAGGCGGGCTGGCTGCGTCTGGGCCGGGGCTCGCTGCGCGTGCTGTCCCCTCCGGCCCTGGCGGCCCTGATACAGGGGCCCGACGCCAGCTGACCGGCTGGCCGAACGCCGGAACCCGGAAGCCTTCGGCGGCGACACCGAAACGACGGCGTTCCTCCTCCAGGCGACGGGCCGGTTCGTCGATGCCCTCGTCGGTCAACGGGAAGGTGGCGAAATGCATGGCCACGCTGAGACCGGCCCCCAGATCGAGATGGGCCCGCACCGCGTCTTCCGGATCCATATGCTGCGCCGCCATGAACCAGCGCGGCGCATAGGCGCCGATGGGCAGCAGGGCCAGATCGGGCGGCCCCAGCCGCTGGCGGATGGCGGCGAAATGGCCGCCATAGCCGGTATCGCCGGCAAAAAACAGCCGGCCCGCCGCCGTTTCCAGCACATGGCCGCCCCACAGGGTGGCGCGGCGATCGAACAGGCCGCGCTTGGACCAGTGGCGGGCCGGCACGAAATGCACGGTGGCGCCGCCGCCCAGGGCCCAGCTTTGCCACCAGTCCAGCTCGATGGCGTCCGGGATGCCCCGGGCGGCCAGGGCGGCGCCGTTGCCAAGCCCGGTAACGATGACGGGCGCCCAGCGCCGCCGCAGCTGGCGCAGGCTGGGCAGATCCATATGATCATAATGATTGTGGCTGAGCAGCACCGCCTGGATCGGCGGCAGCTGGTCCAGGGTCAGGGCCGGCGGGCGCACCCGTTCCGGCCCCAGCCACGACAGCGGGCTGGCCCGGCGCGAGAAGATGGGATCGGTCAGAAGATTGAGACCGGGGCATTGGATCAGAAAGCTGGCCTGGCCGAGATAGGTCACCGTCATGCCGTCGTCGACCCCGGCCGCCGGTGCCGGTGCCGGTGCCGCAACCGCGGCAACGCGGGACCAGGGCTGAGGCCGCCGCGACAGCTGCCAGCGCAGCAGATCGCCCAGGCCATGATCGGCCTGGCCATCGGGATTGAAAAAGCGCCTGCCGTCGCAGTGATCGGAGGGCGGGAACCGCCGTGCTCGCATCATTCCGCTCCCTTGCCGGGGCGGCCCACTGCGCCCGCGACTTTAATACTAAACAATATACTTAATACGGCGTATCATCTGTTTAAAGAGTGAAGCCGCCCGCAGAAGCGGCCATCCGATGCGTTCATGACCCACTGCATGTTCTTGCATGTTCCGCAGCCGTTCAAGGCCCGCACGGGCCGGACCGCCTGTCCGGCCGGGGCTTTCACGTCATTGAGGAGGAGATCCATGAAAAAGCTGATCAATGCTCCCGAGGCCGTCGTCGCCGAGGCTTTGGACGGTATGGAAGCCGCCCATGCCGGCCTGATCAAGGTGTGCCGCGCCCCCGATTTCATCATGCGCGCCGATGCCCCCGTTGCCGGCAAGGTGGCCCTGGTGTCCGGCGGCGGCTCGGGGCATGAACCCATGCATGGCGGGTTCGTCGGCCGCGGCATGCTGGATGCCGCCTGTCCCGGCGCGGTGTTCACCTCGCCCACCCCCGACCAGATGTTCGAAGCCTCGAAGGCGGTGAACGGCGGCGCCGGGGTGCTGCATATCGTCAAGAATTATACCGGTGACGTTCTGAATTTCGAAATGGCCGCCGATCTGGCCCGGGCCGACGGCATCGACGTGGAAAGCGTGATCATCGACGACGACGTGGCCGTGGAAGACAGCACCTGGACGGCGGGACGGCGCGGTGTCGGCACCACGGTGCTGGCGGAAAAGATCTGCGGCGGCCTGGCCGAACGCAAGGCGCCGCTGACGGCGGTGGCCGAGATGTGCCGCCGGGTTAACGCCCAGGGCCGCTCCATGGGCATGGCTCTGGCCGCCTGCACCGTGCCGCATGTGGGCAAACCCTCGTTCGAACTGGCCGCCGACGAGATGGAAATCGGCATCGGCATTCACGGCGAGCCGGGCCGCCACCGGGTGAAACTGGAAACCGCCGACCGCATCACCGAGATGCTGATGGAGCCGGTGCTGGCCGATCTGCCCTTCAAGAGCGGCGATCCGGTGCTGATGTTCGTCAACGGCATGGGCGCCACCCCAACGGTGGAGCTTTACATCATCTACCGCAAGGCCGCCGAGATCGCCCGCAAGCACGGCCTGAAAGTGGTGCGCACTCTGGTGGGCAGCTACATCACCAGCCTGGACATGGCCGGCACCTCCATCACCTTGCTGAAAATGGATGAGGAAATGCTGACCTGCTGGGATGCCCCGGTGCTCACCCCCAGCCTGCGCTGGGGCGCCTGAATAAAACGGATCCGAAATAAATAATAATCGCAGGAGAACGCCATGGCCGCACTTTCCACCGACCGCATGACCACTTGGCTGCTGCAGGCCGCCGATGACCTGGAGCAGGCGAAAACCATGCTCACCGAACTTGATACCCCGATCGGTGACAGCGACCATGGCGTCAACATGGCGCGCGGCTTCGCCGCCGTGCGCGACAAGCTGAGGGCGGCGCCGCCCGCCGATGTGGGCAGCCTGCTGAAAACCGTGGCCATGACCCTGATCAGCACCGTGGGCGGCGCCTCCGGCCCGCTTTACGGCACCTTCTTTCTGCAGGCCTCCACCAAGGCCACCGGCAAGACCAGCCTGACCCTGGCGGAATGGACGGAGTGTTTCGAAGCCGGATTAACAGGCCTGATGGCGCGCGGCAAGGCCCAGCCCGGCGAAAAGACCATGGTGGACGCCCTGGCGCCCGCCCTGGAGGCCCTGAAGGCCGCCGCCGCACAGCCGCTGGAACAGGCCCTGGCCGCCGCCGCCGCCGCCGCCGCGCAGGGCATGGTCGCCACCATTCCCCTGCAGGCGCGCAAAGGGCGGGCCAGCTATCTTGGCGAACGCAGCATCGGCCACCAGGATCCCGGCGCCACCTCGTCGCATCTGCTGTTGCGGCGGTTGGCCGAACCGGCGGGTTAAGATCATGACCCCGCCCCGCGTCGCCCTGCTGCTGGTCTCCCACTCCCAGGCCCTGGCCCGGGCCACGGCGGCCCTGGCCGCTCAGATGACCGGCGGCGCCGTGGTGCTGGACTGCGCCGCCGGCTGCGGTCCGGATCATGGCGATCTCGGCACCGATCCCCTGCTGGTGCAGGAGCGGCTGGCCGCCCTGGATACGGCGGCCGGCACCCTGGTGCTGGTGGATCTGGGCAGCGCCCTGCTGTCGGCCGACATGGCGCTGGACATGGTGGAGCCGGATCTGAAGGCCCGCGCGCGCCTGGTGGCCGCCCCCTTCGTGGAGGGGGCGGTGGCCGCCGCCGTGGCCGCCGCCGCCGGCTTGCCGCTGGACGCGGTGGCCGCCGAGGCCCGCCAGGCCCTGGCCCCCAAACAGGCCCAGCTGGGCGAAACGCCGCCCCAGGCCGCCCCCGAAGCCACCCCTCCGTCGCCGCCGCCCGCCAACCTGCCCGAGGCGGTGGCCGAGGCGGTGATCCGCGATCCGCACGGCCTGCATGCCCGCCCCGCCGCCCGTCTGGCCGTGGCGGCGGCGGCGTTTACCGCCGAACTGTTCGTCAGCGACGCCGAAACCGGCAAGGGCCCGGCCCCGGCCCGCAGCCTGGTGGCCCTGGGCACCCTGGGGGCCCGCTCCGGCCATCGCCTGCGCATCAGCGGCCGCGGCGGCGACGCCCCTCAGGCGGTCAAGGCCCTGGCCGATCTCATCGCCAGTTTTACCGGCGCCGACACACCGCCGCCGCCCGCCGCGCCGCCGGAACAGGGGCGGGCCCTGCCGGTTTCGCCCGGCATCGCCATCGGGCCGCTGCGGGTCTGGCGCCCCGCCGACCCCGTGGTGTCCGAAACCTTAAGCGCCGATCCCGAGGCCGATCTCCGCCGTTTGAGCGCCGCCCTCGATCAGGCCGCCGCCGCCCTGGAGCGCGAAGCCGCCGGCCCCGGCGGCGATATTCTGGCCGTGCAGGCGGTGTTCCTGCGCGATCCCGATCTGCGCACCGCCGCCACCGCTCTGATCCTCGGCCAGCGCCGCAACGCCGCCGATGCCATGGCCCGCGCCGGCGCCGAGGCCGCCGCCCGCTTCGCCGCCCTGGAGGATGCCGTGCTGCGGGCCCGCGCCGCCGATCTCCGCGACGCCACCCGCCGGGTGCTGACCCTGCTGAGCGGCGCCCCGGCCCAGCCCGCCCTGCCGCCCGGCCCGCCGGCCATTCTGGTGGCCGAGGATCTGCCGCCCTCGCTGGCCCAAACCCTGGACCCCGCCCGCGTGCTGGGAGTGATCGACCGCCGCGGCGGCGCCACCTCGCATGCCGCCATCCTGCTGCGCGGCTTAAAGATTCCCGCCCTGGCCGGCGCCGCGGCCCTGCTGCCCGCCGAACTGCCGGCCAGCGCCGCCTTCGACGGCGGCAGCGGCGAGCTGATTTTTGATCCGGATGCGCAACAGATTGCCGCCTTCGCCGCCCGCCGCCCCGCCGCCCGCGCCGTGGCGCCGCTTTCCGGCGGCTGTGTGGCCCTGCCCGGCGGCGGCAAGGTGGAGCTGTGGGCCAATGTCACCGGCCCGCGCGATGCCGCCCTGGCCCGCGCCGCCGGCGCCTTCGGCATCGGGCTGCTGCGCACCGAGATGCTGTTCCTCGACCGCGCCGACGCCCCGGACGAGGCCGAACAGACGGCCCGCCTGGCCGAGATTTTCGCCCTGTTCTCCGGCCGCCCCATCACCGTGCGCACCCTGGATGCCGGCGGCGACAAGCCCATGCCCTATCTGGCCATGCCGCCCGAGGCCAATCCCTTCCTGGGCGTGCGCGGGCTGCGGCTGTCGCTGGCCCGGCCGGCGCTGTTTCGCACCCAGCTGCGCGCCATTCTGACCGCCGGGGTCGGGCACGATCTGCGCATCATGCTGCCCATGGTGACCGAGGCCGCCGAGGTGACCGAGGCCCGCACCCATCTGGACGCGGCGCACCAAAGCCTGAGCGAACAGGGCATTCCCCATGCCTGGCCGGTGCCGCTGGGGGTGATGGTGGAGGTGCCCGCCGCCGCCCTGACCGCCGATGCCCTGGCCGAGGTGGCCGATTTCTTTTCCATCGGCACCAACGATCTTACCCAATATACCCTGGCGGCCGAGCGCGGCCATCCCGCCCTGGCCCGTTTTGCCGAGGCCAGCCACCCGGCGGTGCTGGCCCTGATCCGCCAGGTGGCCGAAGCCGGCCGGCGGCATGGCCGCCATGTGGCCGTCTGCGGCGAGGCGGCGGGGCAGCCGGCGACGGCGCGGCTGCTGGTGGCGGCGGGCGTGCCCGCCCTCAGCCTGTCGGCGGCGCTGTTCCCCGAGGTGATCGCCGCCCTCGGCGGCGAGGCCGCAAAGCCCTTGTGACTCGAAGCGCCGCCATGGATGATGGCGCATCGGGGACCGGCAGCGGGGACAACGGCCATGAACGGCACGGCGGCAGAAGATATGGTGCGGCAGGGGACGGTGGGGATCGTCATCGTTTCCCATTCGCCCGATATCGCCCGCGGCACCGCCGCCATGGTGCGGCAGATGGTGCAGGATCAGGTGCCGCTGGCCTGGGCCGGCGGTGACTGCGCCGGCGGCCTGGGCACCGATGTGACGCGCATCGTCGCCGCCATCGGCGAGGCCTGGTCCGAGCGCGGCGTGGCCCTGCTGGTGGATCTGGGTGGCGCCGAAACCAGCAGCGAAATGGCCATCGAGCTGCTGCCGGAAGAGCGCCGCACCCGCGTGGTGATCTGCGACGCCCCCATCGTGGAAGGGGCCATCATGGCCGCCGCCGAGGCTTCGGGCGGGGCCGATCTGGCCCTGGTGCAACAGGCGGCCGAGGAGGCCTGCATCCCATGAGCCTGCCGCAGCCCCCCGCCCCCCCTCTGCCGCCCGCGCCCCAGGATGCGGTGGCCGCCTATAAAAGCATTCTGAAGGCGGTGCTCGACCTGCGCCCCTCGGGCATGCGCCGCCGGCTGGCGGAAGGGCTGGGCAGCAATCCCAGCTTCGTCTCGCAGATCGCCAATCCGGCCTATCCCACCCCCATTCCCGCCGGGCATGTGGAAGCCATTCTGGACATCTGTCATTTCTCGCCCGACGAGCGGCGGCGCTTTCTGGCCGCCTACGAGGCCGCCCACCCGCACCGCATCCATCTGGTGCGCTCGCTGGCGGCGGGCCGCACCCTGACCTTGAGCGTGCCCGACCTGGGCGACGCCGAGCGCAACGCCGAGTTCGACCGCGCCGTCGCCGCCTTCGTGCAGAAGATCAGCCGGCTTTTGCGGGAATGAAGCCGCCGCTTTCCGCTTATGACCCGGCAGCGCCCCGGCACGAATTTTTTTCGTCTCCCAGGCTGTTGTTTCGCTTGCATCTTTCTCGCAAAGCCCTTATGGTCCGCCTCCACCGCGCCACTGGCGCGGCCCAGAATTCGGGGCCATAGCTCAGCTGGGAGAGCGCTACAATGGCATTGTAGAGGTCAGGAGTTCGATCCTCCTTGGCTCCACCAAATAAAGTCAAAGGCCCGCCGGCACCCCGCCGGGCCTTATGATTTTCTCGCCGCTGGACGGAGGGGTGGGAACAGGTCACTCTGGAGCCATGTCCCGCACCGCTCCGCCGTCTCCCGCGCCCGCCAGTTTTGAATACCGCCTGGAACATACGCCGGTGGGGGTGGTGGTGCTTGATCCCGGGCGGCGCATCCGCGCCATCAACCACACGGCGCGGCGGCTGCTGCGCGCCGAAGCGGCCACCCCCGGCACCGCCCTGCTGGACCTGCATCCCCCCGCCGCCCGCGTCAAGGTGCGCTGGCTGCTGGATGCGGCGGAAAATGCCGTGGACGGCAGCGCCGCCATGGTCATCACCACTTTGTTCGGCAGCCTGGTGGCCAAGGTGAGCCTGCTGGACGACGACGGCTATTGCCTGATGCTGCATGCCCTGGGCGAAACCGCCATGACCGCCGCCCCGGCCGATGAGGCCGGGCGGGGGCGGCTGCTGAAATTGCCGCTGCTGCGCAACGGCGCCACCGAACTGATCGATATCGATCAGGTGGCCTGCCTCAGCGCCCAGGGCCATTATGCCGAGGCCCTGACCGCCCAGGGCCGTTTCCTGTGTCCGCTGTCGCTGGCCGCCCTGGGGCAGCGGGTGGACGGCACGGTGTTCGTCCGCGTGCATCGCCGCCATCTGGTCAACCTGCGCCGGGTTCGCCAGGCGCAGCGCCAGGACGGCCGCTGGCGGCTGATGCTGGACGACGGCCAGACCCTGATCCCGGTGGGCCGCGACAAGGTGGATCTGCTGCGGCGCCTGCTGGCGCTGTGATCCCCGCCCGCCGTTCATGCGGCCTCCATGCCGTTGGTGCGGCGCCAAGGCCGCTGAGGCCTGGCCGGTTGAGGGCGGCGGTCCGCCATGCCACACCAGATGCCGCCCCGCACACCCCCCCGCATGAGGCCCGGCATGTCCGAACCAACCCGTTACCGCAGTTTCGCCACCATCGATTTCGACGGCAATATCGAGGCCGTGCTGGCGCATCTACAGCCTTATTTCGCCTTGGAAAATCCCTTTCTGGAGCGGTTCCGGCAACGATTGCACCAGGCCGAAAACACCGAGCGCCCGCAAGCCGATACCCTGCTGCTGCTGCATGCCCATGCCACCTATCTGTCGGACCTGTTCGAGGAGCATGACGATCACCCCGCCCTGGCCGCCCTGGCCAAACTGGAAGAGGAATGTTTTTAAGCCTTCTTCCCGCCGCCGCATTTTCCCGGATGGACTATAAGCGAAAAGGGATATAATTCCCCCTGGGCGTGAAGGGGAAAAGGATCAGGCGCAGATGGGTAACGCGCTGGACAACGAGCCGCGGCTGACGCCGTCCGGGGGGGAAGCCATCGAGGGCAGCGCGCTCTCGCGCGAGGAGCAGGCACAGATCCTGGTCTTGCAGCAGCGGATCCTGGAGGCCGTGGCCAAGGGCGGCAATGCCCTGGATATCGCCCGGCAGGTTTGCAGCCTGGAAGAAAAGCTGGTGCCCAATTCCGTGGGCACGGTGATGCTGCTGGACGAGGAGCGGGAGCGGCTGAACGTTTTCGCCGCCCCCAGCGTGCCGGCGGAAGGGATCTTGCGCCTGAACGGCTTGCGCCCCGGCCCCGGCAACGGCTCTTGCGGCAATGCCGTATTCAGCTGCAAGCCGCAGTTCGTGCAGAACACGCACGAAGACCCCCGCTGGCGCAATCTCCGCCAGCTGGCCACCGATTTCGGCCTGTGCGCCTGCTGGTCGATGCCGATTTTTTCCGCCTCGGGCCAGGTGATCGGCTCGTTCGCCCTGTCCAGCTTCGAACATCGCCTGCCCAGCGGTTTTCACCGCGCCCTGCTGGAGATCGGCGCCTCCATCGTCGGCATCGTGCTCGATCGCGCCAAGGCGCGGGAAAATCTGCGTCTTTATGAGAAATTCTACGCCAGCAGCGCCGAAGGCATGATGATCACCGACGCCGCGCAGCAGATCGTTTCGGTCAACGCCTCGTTCCTGCGGGTGTTCGGCTACAGCGCCGAGGAGGTGATCGGCCAGACACCGCGCCTGCTGTCGTCGGGGCGGCATGATGCCGCCTATTATCAGGACATGTGGCAGAGCCTGGCCCACACCGGCCAGTGGCGCGGCGAGATCTGGAACCGCCGCCGCAACGGCGAGATTTTTCCCGAGCTTTTGTCCATCGCCACCCTGACGGACGGCGAAGGCCGCGTGACCCATTACATCGGACTGTTTTCCGATTTGAGCGAACGCATCCGCGCCGAAGCGGATCTGCGCGAGAAAAACCGCCAGCTGCTGCGCTCCAACGAGGATCTGGAAAAGTTCGCCTATGCCGCCTCGCACGATCTGCAGACCCCGCTGCGCAACATGGTGCATTTCGCCCAGCTGCTGCAACACCGCTATCGGGGCCGGCTGGACGATGATGCCGAAGCCTTCATCGACATCATCGTCGAGGGCGGCAAGCGCATGACCAATCTGGTGCGCGATCTGTTGGACTATTCCCGCATCAGCGCCACCGACGAGGCCCTGGCGGCGGTGGATACCGATCAGGCCCTGGGCCTGGCCCTGCAAAACCTGGCTCTGCCCCTGCGGGAGAGCGGTGCCCGCCTGAGCCTTGCCCCCCTGCCCCCGGTGCTGGGCGAGCCCACCCTGATCGCCGAGCTGTTCCAGAACCTGATCCAGAACGCCATCGATTACCGCGCCCCCGACCGGGTGCCGCAGATCACCATTTCGGCGCAAAACCAGCCCGGCGGTCTGTGCCGCATCACCGTGGCCGATAACGGCATCGGCATCGAGCCCCAGTATTTCGACAAGATTTTCGAGCTGTTCCAGCGGCTGTCGCCGGCCTCGGCGGCCAGCGGCACCGGCATCGGCCTGTCCTTATGCCGCCGTCTGGTGCACCGCTTCGGCGGCGATATCGCCCTGGACTCCGATCCCGGACAAGGCTCGGCCTTTCACGTTACCCTGCGGCGGGCGCCGGAGGCGTGACCAGCGCCCAGGCCTGGTGAAACAAGGCCGGGCCGCGCTCGGCCCAGCCGGCGGCAAGGTGGCGCAGCGCCGCCGCCAGATTGGCCTGATCCAGCACCAAACGGTCCAGCGGCAGGCCGCCGCCGGCCAGAGCCGGCTCGGCCAGGGCCTCGTAGCACGGGGCGGCGGCGGGAGCATCGGTGATCCAGGCCATGTCCAAAAGCTCGGCGCGGGCGGCGATGGCGCCCTGCAGGCGCTGGGTCAGGCGGGCCAGCAGCGGCAGCAGGGCGGCTTGGTCCGGCCCCTGTTCCAGCGCATCCTTCACCAGGCCGCTCCAGGTTTTACACAACACCGCCGTATCCTGTTCCTCCATCATGGAGTGGGCGAAGGCGGGCTCGAAGCCCTGGTCCACGAACAGGGCGGTGCAGCCGTCATGCAAGGCGCCGTGCAGCAGGCGGCCATAGGCCACCACCTGCCCTAAGCGGGAAAACAGCCGGCAAACGGCGGGATCGGCATCCAGCATGACAGACGTCCCTTGCAAATCCGGGGGAAGCGCTACTCCCCCTTGGCGGCGCGGATGAAGGCGGCGATCTTCTCGGCATCCTTCACGCCCGGCGCCTGCTCCACCCCCGACGACACATCCACGGCCCTGGCCCCCGACAGGCGCACCGCCTCGGCCACATTGCCGGCGTCGAGCCCGCCGGCCAGCATCCACGGACAGGGCCATTTGCGCCCGGACAGCAGCGACCAGTCGAAGGAGAGGGCATTGCCGCCGGGGCGCCCGGCCCCGGCCGGCGCCTTGGCGTCGAACAGCAGCCAGTCGGCCACCTCGGCATAGGCCTGGGCGGCATCGAGATCGGCGGCGGAAGCGATGCCCAGCGCCTTCATCACCGGCATGCCGTATTCCTGACGCACCGCCTCGATGCGCTCGGGGGTTTCCCGGCCATGAAACTGGAACAGATCCAGGCGCAGATGGTTCATCACCCGATCGAGGAAGGCATTGTCGGCATCGACGAACAGGCCGACCCGCATCACCTCCTCGGGTACGAATTCCAGCAGTTCGTTGGCCCGCTCGATGGAAACGTGGCGCGGGCTGTTCTCGAAGAACACCACGCCGACGAAATCGGCCCCGGCATCGATGGCGGCATCCACCATCTCCTCCTCGGTCAGACCGCAGATCTTGACCTTCACCGGTTTCGCGCTCATGGCGCCGCCCGCAGTTCGTCCTGAATGCGCCGCGCCGCCAGGGCCGGATCGGCGGCGGCGGTGATGGGGCGGCCGATCACCAGATGGCTGGCCCCCTTGGCCATGGCCTCGGCCGGGGTCAGGATACGCTTCTGATCGTTGGAGGCGGCCCAGGCCGGGCGGATGCCCGGCACCATCAGCGCCGGTTCCGGCCCCAAAAGGGCGCGCAGCGCCTCCACCTCGTGCGGCGAACAGACCAGGCCGTCCACCCCGGCCTCGTGCGCCAGCGCCGCCAGCCGCCTGACCTGATCCACCAGGCCGCCCGCCACGCCCACACCGGCCAGATCGGCCGGGCTCATGCTGGTCAGCACCGTTACCGCCAGGATGCGCGGCCGCGCCACCCCGGCCTTGGCGGCGGCCTCGGCGGCGGCCTCGACGGCGGCGCGCATCATATCGGCGCCGCCGCAGGCATGGATGGTGGTGAAGGTGGGGGCCAGGGCCACGGCGGCGCGCATGGCTCCGGCCACGGTGTTGGGGATATCGTGGAACTTCAGATCCAGAAACAGCGGCATGCCCAGGGCGGCGATGGCGCGCACCCCCTCGGGCCCGTTGGCGCTGAAGAATTCCAGCCCCACCTTGACGCCGCCCACCAGGCCGGCCAGCTGCCGGGCCAGACGCACCGCCTCGGCGGTATCGGTGGTATCAAGAGCACAAAAAACAGGATTGGTCATAATGGCAACAAAGTCTTTCCGGCCGGATCCTCGGCCACAGTCGTTGACGGCGCGGGCGCGGCGCGGGCGGCCTCGAGATCGCGTTCCAGAACGGACACGCGACGCGCCAGGGCCGAGGCGCGGGCCCGGGCGGCCATGCGCCGGGCCGATCCCGCCAAAAGGCCGATCACAAGCCCGATCAGCAGAGGCAGCAGAACGGCGGCATAGGCCGGCACCACGAAACCATCGGGCAGCGGCCAAAAGGCCAGGGTAAGGCTTTGGCGGTTCGACAGGGCGAACACCACCAGCAGCACGGCCAGGGGCAGGCCGATCAGCCAGAACAGAGCACGGGTGAGACGGCGCATGCCGGTTACCGCGCCGTGTTCAGCCGCTCGCGCAACTGCTTGCCGGTTTTAAAGAAGGGCACCGCCTTTTCCGACACATCCACCGACTCGCCGGTACGGGGATTGCGGCCCTGGCGGGCATCGCGGGTTTTTACCGAGAACGCGCCGAAGCCACGCAACTCGACCCGGTCCCCCCGTGCCAGGGCGGCGGCGATCTCATCGAAAATGGTGGTGACGATGCGCTCCACATCCCGTTGATAGAGATGCGGGTTCAGCTCTGCCAGACGAGCGATCAGCTCCGACTTGGTCATCTCCCCGCTCCTGCCTTCCGTCTTAACACTCTCATTCACAGTGAAGGGTGCCAAAGCCGGGGGCCAGCGTCAAGATAAGCCTTTCTGAAGTCAGGCTTTTCCAGCCTGGGGCACGGGAGCGGCCACAGCGGATCAGTGCACGCTGACCGGGAACAGCGATTGCTGGCGGACGGCGGCGAAGGCGCGGTCGCGGTCCAGCGACAGGCCGATATGGGCGCCGTCGGCGCCATGGATCGACCAGCCCACCTCGTGATTGATCAGCACCCGCTTGATATAGGCCACGTTTTCCATGCCCCAAGCCGCCAGATCCTGCTGACTCATGGCGCGAACGGAGGCATCGCTCCTGGGGGCAATCCGGATGGTCATCGCTGCGGCCTCCCTGTTCGTGGACCCTGTTGCGCGAAGGTCCATTAAAACCGCGCGCAACAGGGAAAAGAAAGACGACTTTAGTCTTAAAGACTCAGGGCTTGCTCTCCTCCAGCACCCCGGCCGAGACCGGCGGCGGTTCCATCGTCTTGCCTTCTATCTTAATGGTGCGCACCCGCGCTTCCGGCAAGGGGCGCTCCAGATCGATGTGCAGAAGGCCGTTGTCCATGGTGGCGCCGATCACCTCGATCCCTTCGGCCAGCACGAAGCTGCGCTGGAACTGGCGGGCGGCGATGCCGCGATGGATGAAGATGCGTTCGGGATCATCCTCGCCCTGACGGCCGCGGATGATCAGCTGGTTGTTTTCCAGCTCCACCGTCAGATTGTCCATGGAGAATCCGGCCACCGCCAGGGTGATGCGCAGGCCGTTCTCGCCGATCTGCTCGATATTGTAGGGGGGATAGCCTTCGGCCGAGGTTTTGGAAATACGGTCGAGCACACGCTCGAAATGATCGAAGCCCAGCAGCAGCGGGCTGTTGAAAACGGGAACACGCGTCATGGTTTTGACCTCTCCTCGAAAAGCGAGCGAGAAGCCAGCGGTTGCGGCGCCCCAGGGATAATCGGCGGCGCCCGGCCCGCCCCGGCCCGCCGCTTCGCTCCCAGGAGCCGAAGACGGCATCGGCGGCGGTCGCCCGCTGGCGATCGGCACATATGCCCGGCGGGACCAGCCCCGCCGTCACGCATCAGTATTTCGGCCGCGTTCCGCCGCCGTCAAGCCCCCGCCATCAGGCCTGTTTACCCTCCTATGATACGAGCGTATGATGCGCCGCTATTATCCTCTTTTCGATTGGGGCATTACCATGACAGCGGCGGTCGCCGGTTCCCGGACTTTTCAGATTCAGGAAAGTTTCCTGCGCGCCTTGGACAAAAGCCAACGCGTGACGGAGCCTTATCGTCATTGGCTGATGGCGGACATGCTGCCGCCGGATCAGGCGGAAGAGCTGCACGCCCTGCCGGTGCCCGCCCCCAGCGGCCTGGAATTCAGCGGCCGGCGCGAAACCAACAACAACACCCGCTTTTATTTCAACGCCGAGGCCCAGGCCCGCTTTCCGGTGGCCAAGGCCCTGGCTGAAGCCTTTCAGGATCCCCGCACCGTCGCCGCCCTGGAGCGCGAATGCAAGATCGACCTGACCGGCACCAATCTGCGCCTGGAATATTGCCAGGACACCGACGGTTTCTGGCTGGAGCCCCATACCGATATCGGCGTCAAGCAGTACACCATGCTGATCTACCTCTCGAAGGGACCGGGCAGCGATGACTGGGGCACCGACGTTTACAACAACGACATGCAGTGGGTGCACCGCGCCCCCAGCCCCTTCAACAGCGGCCTGATCTTCATCCCCGGCACCGATACCTGGCACGCCGTGGACCGCCGCAAGATCGAAGGTGTGCGCAAGTCCATCATCATCAACTATGTCGCCCCCGAGTGGCGGGCCCGTCACGAACTGGCCTATCCGGAAGCGCCGGTGAAGTAATCCCGGCCGCTCCGGCGCGCGGCCCCGTGGGGGGAGGACGGGGCCGCTGGATTTTCGCATCAAAATCCACGATGCTGACGGATGGAACCACGCTTGAAGGGTGACCTCCGCCATGACGCTGCCGCCTACAAGTGTTTCCGGTTTTCTGGCGGGCGGATCGCTGGGCGTTGTGCTGCTGCTGCTGATCCGGGCCTGGCGCGGCGGGCGCGAAAACCGGGCGCGCATCGCCCGGCTGGAAAATGAAAAGGCCGCCCTGCAAGACGAGGTGGACCGGCTGAACGATTTCCGCGTTCTGTTCGACAACACCCGCGAGGCGCTGTTCCTGTTCGAAGCCGACGGCCATCGTTTGCAGCAGATCAGCCAGGGCGGCCTGGAACTGCTGCGGCAAGACCGCGAGGCCCTGCTGGGCCGCGCCTTGCTGGAAACCGGCGCCCTGGGCGAAGAGGCCGACTTCCTGCGCAACAAGCATCTGCTTGTGGCCGGTCCGGCGCACAGCGTCACCTACGAAAGCCGGCTGCGCCGGCAAGACGGCACCCTGCTGCCGCTCGATATTTTTCTGCAGCATATTCCGGCGCGGCACGGCCTGCCCGCCCGTTTCATCGCCGCCAGCCGCGATATCAGTGGCCGCAAGGCCGACGACGAGGCCCGGCGCCGTCTTTCGGCCGAGCTGGAGGCCATTCTGGCCAACATTCCCGTCGGCATCTCGCTGATTTCGCCCGACCGCCGCATCCTTAAGGTCAACGCCGCCTTCTGCGCGATTTACGGCGGAGACGAAGGGGAGTTCCTGCAAAAGGCCACCGGCGATTTTTACGCCCGCCCCCAGGATTACCAGGCCATTGCCGCCGAAGCCCTGCCCGCCATGCTGCGCGGCGAAACCTATGTGGTGGAATGCCCCATGCTGCGCCGCCACGACCGGCGCGAACTGTGGTGTCGCCTGTCGGGCCGCCTGATCGATCCGGCCAATCCCGGCCTGGGCTACGTTTGGGCGCATGACGATATCACCGAGCGGCGGCGCACCGAGAAAAGCCTGCGCGACCGCCAGGAACTGTTCGAGCAGATGTTCATGGCCAACGGCGCCATGAAAATGCTGCTGGACCCCGCCGACGGCCGCATCGTCGATGCCAATCCCGCCGCCGCCCGTTTCTATGGCTATGATCTGGAGCGCCTGCGCAGCCTGAGCATCGGCGATATCAACGTGCTGCCGCCCGATCTCTTAAGCGAGGCGCTGAGCCAGGCCAGCCACGGCCCGCAGTACTACATGTTCCGCCACCGCCTGGCCAACGGCGAGGTGCGCGATGTGGAGATCTATGCCGGGCCGGTGGTGGTGCAGGGCCGCCCGCTGCTGTTTTCCATCATCCACGACGTCAGCGAACGACTGAAGATACAGGCCGATCTGATCCGCCGCACCGAGGAGCTGCAACGTTCCAACGAGGATCTGGAATCCTTCGCCTATGTGGCCTCTCACGATCTGCGCCAGCCCCTGCGCATGATTTCCAGCTACCTGTCGCTGCTGGAACGCCTGCTGGGCGACCGGCTGGAGCAGGACGGACGGGACTATCTGGGCTTTGCCCGCGATGGCGCCAAGCGCATGGATCATCTGATCCAGGATCTGCTGGACTATGCCCGCGTGGGCCGGCGCGACCGCCCGCCGGCCGAGGTGCCGCTGCAAAACGTTCTGGAGGAAACGCTGCTGCATCTCGACGCCGCCCTGAAAGACTGCGGCGCCCGCCTGCAGCGGCCGGACAGCCTGCCCACCGTGCGCGGCGATGCCGGTGAACTGCAGCGCCTGTTCCTGAACCTTCTGAGCAACGCCCTCAAATACCGCAGCCCGCACCGCCCGCCCGAGATCACCCTGTCGGTGGAGCGCCAGGGATCAGACTGGCGTTTCTGCCTGGCCGACAACGGCATCGGCATCGACCCTGAATTCCACGACCGCATCTTCGGCCTGTTCCAGCGCCTGCATCTGCAAAGCCAGTACGACGGCACCGGCATCGGCCTGGCGGTGTGCAAGCGCATCGTCGATCATCATGGCGGCCGCATCTGGGTGGAGTCCGCCCCCGATCAGGGCGCCCGCTTCTTCTTCACCCTGCCCCGCCTGCCCTAAAAAAGGTTCATCGCGGATGAGCGGGGATAAGGCGTTGGGGTTTTATTCGCAACGCAGATGAACAAGGGACAACCGCAGACAGACACAGACGCGCCCTTATCGGAGGATGGGAGCACAGCGTGCCGAAGGCGAGCAAAAGCTCGACAGACGTCTTTGAGGGTGGACACTGGCGTCGATCTTAGCTTCAGGCCCATCCGTGGTTGTCTGCGTTCATCCCTTGTTGCTTTAAGGCCCGGCGGCCCCGAAATGTTCGATAGACAAGGGGACGATGTTTTTCCGGATTTTCCCGGTGTCCGCGCGCTCACCCCGGACTTCCGCGATGAACCAAAAAAAACCTCCCCGGCGGGCGTACCGCCGGGGAGGCGTATCGGACAGACATCCGCTCGGGATCGTGCTTTGGCTTATACCGGCCAACCATTAAAGTGACGGGTTGGCCGGTATCCAGCGAGCATTGAGCGAGCGGCCAAGGCGGCGGATGCCGCCGCCCGGCGAGGGACGATACAACCGGTCAATTCATTGGCCGGTTGGTATTACGCGCCCGGCCCGGCGAAGATGTTGTTGTGGCTCACCACCTTGCCGGTGTCCTCGTCGGTCACCTTCATGGTCACCGGCATGGAGGGGCCGGTCAGCTGGTTGCCGGGCACGGTGATGAACATATGGAAGGTTCCCACCGAATCCGGCGGCACCGGCAGGGTCACGCTGGTGGCGGCGGCGGTATCCTGGCCGATCACCGACATGGTGGCCTGGGGCAGGCCTTCCAGCACCAGTTTGAAGTGGCCGTCCTTGTGCATCATGTTCAGCACTTTGACCACGTAACCGTTGCGCAGCTTGCCGCCCGACAGCATGACATAGACCGGGCTGCGTTCGTGCAGGGCCGAAACATCGAAGGTTTTGCGGGTGGCGAACACGTAGATCATGGCGCTGCACACCAGGGTGATCACGGTGAGGTAGCCATAGACGCGCGGCCGCAGCACCTTGGTGCGGCTGGTGGTATCGCCCACCGAACGGGCCTGCTGGTTATAGACCGAATCGTAGGAGATCAGCCCGCGCGGCAGGCCGAAACGGTCCATCACGCTGTTGCAGGCATCGATGCAGAGCGCGCAGCCGATACAGGCCAGCTGGCTGCCGTCGCGGATATCGATGCCGGTGGGACAGGCCTGGATGCACATTTTGCAATCGACGCAATGACCGCGGTCCTTGAACACCTCCTGGGGATCGCGCCCCTGGATGCCGCCCCGCACCACGCCGCGCGGCTCGCCGCGCCAGGCCTCGTAGGAGACGATCATCGAATGCTCGTCGAACATGGCCGCCTGGAAACGCGCATAGGGGCACATGTAAATGCAGACGTTTTCGCGGGCAAAGCCGGCCAGCAGGAAGCAGAAGAAGCTGAGCACCCCCATGGTGACGTACTGCATCAGCCCGGCCTGGCCGGTGAAGAAGTTGTGCACCAGGGTGGGGGCATTATCGAAATAAAGGGTGAAGCCGAAGCCGAAGGCCATGGCGATCACCACCCAGCTGACGATGGTGGCCCCCTTGCGCAGAAACTTGTTGGCCGACATCGGCGCGTGGTCGAGCTGCATGCGGGCGTTGCGTTCGCCCTGGAACAAACGCTCGATCCACACGAACAGATCGGTGAACACCGTTTGCCAGCAGGCGAAGCCGCACCAGACACGGCCCAGCATGGCCGACATGAAGAACAGGAACAGCGCGGCGATGATCAGAAGCCCGGTCAGGTAATAGACTTCCTGCGGCCAGATCTCGATGAAGAAGAAATAGGCGCGGCGGCCGGGCAGATCGACCAGAATGGCCTGATGCGGCGCGCCCAGGCCACGGTCCCAGCGCAGCCAGGGGCCGATCCAGAACACCGCCAGGGTCAGAATCGTGGCCAGCCATTTCAGTCGGCGGAAAAGCCCGCTGTTCAAAAAGCGCGGATAAGCCTTGGCGCGGCTGGCATAAAGCGATTCCCTGTGTTTTTTGTGCGGCTGCTGGTCCGCGGCAGGGGATGTTTGCGACATCGTGGCAATCCTTGTGCTGAAAGCCGAAGAACGGGAGGACTGAAGACCGAATGACTGGAACGCCGCCTGAAGAAGGCGGATGGACCCGGAGCGGCGCAACAAGCTAGCGAGGGCGCCGAGGACTCGGCATTGAGATTTCTCAATAGACCCATAATAAGAGTTATTGCAAATAAGAAGAGTGTGAAATTCACATGCCGTCCTGCCAGCGGCTATTGGCCAGACGCAGCCGTTCGGCCAATTCGCCGCCGATATTGCGCAGGATCTGCGCCGCCGCCGCCGGATAAAGCCCGGAAAAGGCGGCAAAGGCGGCGGGCGAAAGCACATGGCAAACGCAAGGCTGAACCGCCACCGCATCGGCGGAACGATCGGATCCATCCAGCAGCGCCATTTCACCGAACAGGGTGCCCGGCGCCAGGCGGGCCAGGCGCAGCGGCGGATGAGAGCCCTGCGCCGGCAGGCGGATCTCGACATCGCCCCGGCTCAGCAGATAAAGGCCGTCGCCCGCCTCGCCCTGGCGGAACAGCACGGCGCCGGCATCGTGGCCGCGGCGCTCCAGGCCGGCGGTCAGCGCCCGGCGCGCGGCATCCGGCAGACCGGCCAGCAGGGCGAAGGCATCCGGCGCCACCTCCGGTGTCTCGGCATGCGGGCCGCCGGCCAGCAGCAGATCCTCGGCCGCTTCCAGGGCCTGATCCAGCCCGGCGAAAAGCCGGCCAGCGGCCAGCGGCGCCTCGAGCCCGGCCGGGCGCAGCCACGACCAGCGGGCGGCCTCCAGATCCACCCCGGCCAGCAGCAGATGGTGGCCGCGCCGCTCCTGGTCGCGCCGCAGCTGATCCAGCATGCGCAGGCCGGCCAGATCCACATGCCCGACCCGGCCGAGATCCAGGATCAGGCAGCCGGGCGGCGCCGTTTCGGGCCAGAGAGCGGCCAGATCCTGGCAGACCCGGTCCGCCGTGCCGAAAAACAGCGGTCCGTCGAGGCTGGCCAGCCGCAGCCGCTGCCGCTGCCCGGCCAGATAGCGTTCCGCCGCCAGCGGCCGCTGGCGGCGCGAGCGCGCCCCGGCGCCATCCCGTACCGTTCGCACCACCGGCCGGCTCATGCGCAGCATGAACAGCAGCAGGGTCAGCGCCACCCCGGCCAGCACCGCCATGGCCAGATTGACCGTGACCGACACCACCGCCACCAGCGCCGCCACCAGGGCATCGGCGCCGAAACGGCGCGGATCGCGGCGCAGCAGGCGGAACAGCCAGAGATCACCCATGGACAGCGCCACCATGACCATGATGCCGGCCATCACCGCGTAGGACAGATGCATCAGCAGAGGCCGCCCCCAGCACAGCAAGGCCAGCAGCAGCAGGCATTGGATCACGGCGGCCCGGCGGCTGCGGCCGCCCAGCCGGTAGCTGGCCAGGCCACGGATGGGGGCGCCCGCCCCGGCGATGCCGCCGCAGCAGGCGGCGGCCAGATTGCCCAACCCCTGCCCCAGCAGTTCACGGCGGGGATCGTGGCGGCTGCCGCTGGCGGCATCGAGGGACAGGGCGCTCAGCAGGCTTTCCAGGCTGCCCACCAGCGCCAGCACCACGATCACCGGCATTTCCGCCGCCAGCCAGCCCGGCAGGGCGGCATTGCCGGCCAGCCCGGCCAGCAGAGCCGGCCCCCGCAGCCAGAACGACAGCCCCTCCGGCGCCACCAGCCTTGGCCCCAGATCCGGCGCGGCGCCAACAGAGCGCAGCAGCAGATCCACCAGGCTGCCGCCGGCGAAAGCCAGCACCAGGGGCGGCAGCCGCCTGGTCAGGCGCGGCGCCCAGGCCATCAGGGCCATGGTGGCCAGCGCCTCCAGCGGCGCCAGCGGCGCCACCTGCCGCCAGTGTCCGGGCAGTGCCCGCCAGGACAGCGAGGGCGGCAGCCCCAGCAACGCCGCCAGCTGCCCCAGCAGGATCAGCAGGGCGACACCGTTGACGAACCCCGCCAGCACCGGATAGGGCAGATAGCGCACCACCCGCCCCATGCCGGCCCGCCCGATCAGCACCTGCAGCCCGCCGGCCAGGGCCAGCGACAGCCCGGCCACCGCCACCGCCTGATCCGGCCGGGCCCCCTGATCCAGGGCGGTGGCGATGGCGCCGGCGCTCATCAGCGCCATCGAGGCGCGCGGCCCGCTGATCTGCAGCGGGCTGCCCCCGGCCAGGGCGGCCACCAGGCCGCCGACGATGGCGGTGCAAAAAGCCGCCGCCACCCCGGCGGGGAGAAAACCCGCGCCCAGCGGCGCGAAGGCCAGAGCCCCCAGGGGCACGGTCATCGGCAGCGACAGCAGCGCCACCACCGCCCCGCCCAGGGCATCACCCAGCCATTGCCGTCCGCTCCAGCGCATCGCGCCATCCTCCTTGCCTCCGTTGCTCTGAAAGATGTTTTAGGCCGGCCGCCGCAGCGGCGGATCAGGCGGGCCCTCCCACGGCGGCCCCGGAGCGAAGGGGGGTTAAGTCGGAGTCCGTCTTCGTCCGCCAGGGACCGCTCATGTCCTCCGATCCCCCCTTCCCCATTGCCGCCGCCTGGCCCGACCCGCGCCTGCGCGCCATCCAGGTGCGCGGCGCCCCCAATATCCAGCCCATGGTGGAACGGGCCGCCGAGGATTTCATGGCCGAGGCGCCCGGCCGGGCGGTGGCGGTTTCGGCCGGCAATTCCCGGCGCGGCTATAAAGGCGTGATCGACGGCAGCTGCGATATCGGCATGATCGCCACCAGCCTGACCGCCGATCTGGCCCGGCTGGCCCACCGGTTGCGCCTGGACCTGGACTACACCCTGATCGGCATCGACGGCGTGGTGCCCATCGTGCACCCCTCCAATCCGGTGGCCGATCTGACCCTGGACCAGCTGCGCCGCATCTTTGCCGGCCATATCACCACCTGGCGCGCCGTGGGCGGGCCCGCCCTGCCCATCCTGCCGCTGTCGCAGCCGCCCAGCCTGGGCTCCTACGAGATTTTCGCCGGACGGGTGATGGCCGACCGGGTGTTCACCCCCCGCGCCCAGGTGCTGGAAGGACTGGCGGTGGTGGAGAAAGTGGCCGTCACCCCCGGGGCCATCGGCTATATCGCCTCGGGCTATCTTGATGCCCGCGTCAAGGCGCTGCGCATCAACGGCATCGCCGCCACCGCCGAGGCCTTCCGCAGCGGCAGTTATCCCCTGCACCGCCGCCTGACCCTGCTGATGCGCCGCCACGGCCCGCCCCTGGCCCGCGCCTTCATCGCCTATGTCGCCGATGCCGGCAAAGGGCAGCGCCATGTGGCCGAGGCGGGCGCCGTGGCGGTCACTTCGGGAGCGGGGGCGCCATGAACCGCCGCCGCCTGCTGGGCCTGTCGGCCCTGGCCCTGGCCGCCGCCAGCCGTCCGGCGGCGGCGCTGTCGCTGTTTCGCTGGCAGGAGGATTACCCGCTGCTGATCGGCGGCGCCTCGTCCATGCTGCCCCTGACCCGCGCCCTGGTGGCGGGATTTCTGGCCCGGCGCGACGATGTGGACGTGGTGGCCACCGGCGGCGGCGGCGATGCCGGACTGATGGCCCTGAAACGCGGCGCCATCGATCTGGCCGCCATGGCCGGGGATCTGAGCGGCACCCAGGACGAGGCCTGCGTGCACAATTATCTGCTGGCCCGCGATGCCGCCGTGGCGGTGGTGCATCCCGACAATCCGCTGACCGCCCTGCCCACGGCGGCCATGGCCGCCCTGTTCACCGGCCGCCTCACCGACTGGCGCGATCTGGGGGCGCCGGCCGCGCCGGTGGAGGTGGTGGTGCGCCGCAACGATCCCCTGCTGGACCTTCTGCTGCAGGGCGCCGATCCCACCGATGACGCCCTCAGCCTGCCGGAAACCCGCGATGTCGCCGCTCTGGTGCTGTCCAACCGCCATGCCATCGGCTGCCTGCCCCTGAAGGCGGCAACCCCTCCCTTGCGGGCCCTGGCGGCGGACGGCGTGACCGCCCGCCGCGAAACCGTGTTCAGCGGCCGCTATCCACTGCTTCGCTCCTATTATTACGTGCTGTGCGACAACGGCGCCCAGGCGGCCATCGATTTCGTGGCTTTCGCCATCGGCCCGGAGGGACGCCGCATCGTGGACGCCACCGGCCTGTGGCCGATGTTCTGACCCCGCGCAAGGATCCCGCCATGGCCGAGGAAGCCGAAAAACTGCTGCATCAGATTCTGGAGCGGGTGCACCGCCAAACCCGTCTGCGCCGGGGCCTGGCCCTGCTGGTGATGACGGTGCTGGTGGGCGTGGCCGGCAATTTTCTCTATCAGCTGGCACCGCGCCACATCACCCTGACCATCAGCGGCGGCGATATTCTGGGCAACCGCCACCTGCTGACCCGCATCCTGCAGGACGAACTGCGCCCCAAGGGCATCGATCTGAAGATCGATCCCATCGTCAACAGCGCCGACGTGCTGGAAAAGCTCGACTCCGGCGCCCTCGACCTGGCCTTCGTGCCGGCGGGCATCGGCGGCGATTATGCCAATATCCGTCATGTCGCCACCATCGCCCCGGAACTGCTGCATTTCCTGGTGCGCCCGGCCATCCGCTCCATCGGCGATATCCGCGGCCGCACCGTCAATCTGGGCCGCCGCCAGGGCTCGACCCGGACCATCGCCTGGGCGGTGTTCAATTTTTCCGGCCTGCACGACGGCATCGATTATATCGAGACCAATTTCAGCAACGAACAGCTGCTGTCGATGCCCGGCCCCCGCCTGCCCGATGTCATCGTCATCGCCTCGTTCGTGCCCTCCTTCGTGGTGGACGATCTGGTGCGCCGCCATCAGTACCGCCTGCTGGAAATTCCCTTTCCCGAAAGCCTGGCGGTGCGGGTGGGCTGGGTGGCCGACGCCAGGATCCTGGCCTACATGTATTCGGTGGTGCCGCCGGTGCCCAGCCGCGACATCACCACCATCGGCGTCAATATCCACCTTCTGGCCAACAAGGATGTGGATGCCCACGCCATTTACGAAATCCTGGAAACCCTCTACAGCCCGGCGGTGGAAAGCCGCAGCCGCCTGAAGAACGACGAATCGCGCCTGACCATTCCCTCGGGCTTCCGGCTGTCGGCGGGCACGCGGGAATTTCTGGCCCGCCGCGATCCGCTGGTTTCGGTGAAAACCTACGAGAAACTGAAAAACGCCCTGGGCCTGGTGATGTCGGTGCTGTCCAGCCTGCTGCTGTCGGTGAAATGGTTCCGCGGCCAGCAGACCGACAGCCACGCCGACGACGACGCCCGCCTGGCCGACTATCTGCGCCGCCTGTGCGACATCGATCAGGACGCCGCCCGCCAGGATGCCGAACCCGGCGCCCTGCTGGCCCGGCTCGACGCCCTGAAGGCCGACCTCATCACCGTCCTGCCCCGCCTGCATCCCAGCCGGGCCGAGCTGCCCGGCCAGCTCCTGCATCTGCTGACCGACAGCCGCCTGAAACTTCTGGGCATGGTGGAGTGACGATTTTCAAGTCTTGCCGCCGCCGACCGCGACAACGCGAGAGGGAGAAATTTTCCGGCACAGCGGGTATGATGCGGCATTCACCAATTTTACGGGGTGCGCCATGGAGATGGATACCGACCGCATCGACGATGCCGTTCTGGCCCTGCTGTTGCTGGGCCTCCATGATGGCCGCCGGGTGTGGAAAGGCTTCGATTGGCAGGCCATGAACCGCCTGCACGAAAAAGGCCTGATCTCGGACCCGCGCGGCAAGGCGAAATCCGTCGTTCTCAGCGAGGACGGCCTGCGCCACGCCCAGGCAATGTTCACCAGCCTGTTCAGCCACGGCTGAGGCCACGGCTGCGAAGCCTCTTTTCTACGAGAGAGTGGCGCGCCGTAGCCGGCGATGACGAGAACTACGTTTACGCCATAGCCCTCTAAGGCCCCCTTACTGGATGCATGGTGGCTTGTTGGCTATTTGCTACGTTCAAAATCTGGTCGTCAGATCAATCAGGCAAGAGGGTGCTGACGGGATCATGGCTGCTTCGAGCAGCTTGTCGAGGCCAATCGCAAAGTGGCAGAGGTTATTGTTTCTGGCGATCTTATGGATCGGGGAGGTGAGAGAGTATGCACGCCACTACTCTCAAGGTCTCCGGTTCAACGCGATCGGTCAAGGACGCATGGATTTGTGCTCGAGCCCCAAGTAGTCGCGCAGTGCACAGATCAAACGTATGATCTCGATCATGTCCTCAACGAGTGACTCCTCCGCGACATGCCTCTGCAGCCGTCCCTTGCCTACCCTAGTGAACTCGCGATGGACGCGGCCCGCCATCCTCTGCTCGCGGATGAGCGCGCCGGGATTTGAATTGCAGAACCCTTGGATCAGATCTTCAGGCAAGTAATCCTCGATCTCCCAATCCAGCCCTGCGCAACTGCCGTTCTGCGCCTCAGCCTGGCGCTGCAACTCAGGACCCACGACGCCGTTCGAAGCCGGCATGACCGGATGCAGGAGGAACACGTCCCGGTAGTACTTCACCCGGAAATCCATCTCGCAAAGCATGCGGGCATGCTTGCGCCCCGCGTGGTCGTTGTCAAATAACCCCACGAACTTTCGTTCCGTCATAAGGCTTGCTGCGTCCTGGGAAGCCATCTGCCGCAGCGCTTGCAATTCTCGCACTACCCCTTGAACGCCGCCATCATCCTTTAGACCCGCCTCGAAAACGGCAAATCCGGAGTCGAAGAGATCGTGGTTGCTCTCGCGTTGCCAAAGGTCTCGGGCGAGGCGCAGGTAGCGGACATCGCTCGTCCCTTCGACAAGGACATTGGCCGTGCCGACGTTCCAGCCCTTTCCATTGGCGTATCTCTCGACAAGTCCGATCAACGCGCACCTGCCGTCAGCGGCCGCAGCAGCGGACCGTTATGCCCGAAGGAGATGAGGCCGCTCATGTTCGTGCCAGGCCGCAGTTGGGTGCCATCAAATTCGGCTACGCGAAACGGGACCCGTTCGTTCTGGAGTTCTTGGACTGTGGCATGAAGTCGTGCTCCGTCTCCGCCCGAGGCGATGCGGGCGCGGACCTGTCGCCTTTGCCCCGTGCTCTCGTCGAGCAACCAGCGGAGACGGTCGGGAACCTCTACGTAGTGTTCCCCTCGTGCCCAGAGCTGGCGCAGCCTTTGGAGCCGCCGCGACGCCTCGTGATGGCGGTTTCTCTGATGCATGAGAATCGCCAATTCCAGATCCAGCTGCGGCGACAGGATCGCTCGGTTGCCATCGAGGGTTTCGAGTAATTCCAGTTGAAGGGCGAAGTCTTTCGGGTGATCCATACAGGCCAAGATGTAGCGCAGCCGGACCGCTTGTGCGTTGGACCGCAACAACGGATGCCCGAGCCGGGCGGCCGCGTCGACCCGGTTCGCGCGTGGGAAGTCGTCCAGCGACATTCCCTCACGCCGGGTCATCCCTTCGCCCAAGGCCGACAGTGCTTGCTGGATTGCCTCGCCTTCGGTTGAAGGCTCGGTGTTATGTACCGCCCCGGCTGACCGAAGCAGCAGATCGAACGCCTTGTCGGCGAGGCGCGACAGCGCGTTTCGCCGCAACTCTGCGGTCTCCCGCTGCATGGCCCCGTAGAGGATCCCCAGAACCTCTAGCGCGACGCTCGCTGCGTCGTCAGGATCCTCGTTAGCTCCTATGAGCCGGTCGCGCGCATAGACTTCCAGAACGTAGGAATTGTCAGGGTTCAGCCTGTAGGCGCTATAGGTCGCTTGGTTTGCCTTGTAGCGCAGGGCTGCCACCTGTTCGGCTGGCACTCCGCGACGTGCCTCCACCTCGGCGAAGTCGTGATAGGCATGGGCGAGAGAATTATAGAGGTTCAGGTCGGGTTCGCCCCCGGGGTCGTGTTCGAGTGCCAGCGCGGCTTCGATATCCCCGGTGGCGCGCCGTAGCAAATCGGCGCGCTCGTCATCAGTGATTGGGAACATGACGTCGTCCTTCGCGATGCGCCGCCGCGATATCGAGCTATGGTGAAGAAACGTCCGGCTGGTCATCCGAAATGCTTCTGGCATCGCGTCCAGAGCCTCCAGCGCTTCGCGCCAGTAGAGGGCGAACTCGCTGCGGCCTTGTCCGGGGTCGATTTTGAAGATGCTGGTGGCGAAGGTTTCGGCCAGTTCCACCAGGTCCGGGTGCGCAATCATCGGGTTGGAGGCGATCCGCGCGAGAACCATCAACCGCAGGTAATCGGGATTTTGCGCCTCCGCCAGCCCGGCCGCCGCGCGGGCGGGGGGGTCGTAAAACAGCCCGGTCAGAAGAAACCGTCCCAGTTGATCGTGTATCATCGCCCAGTGGCTTACCGTGTCAAAGCGCTGTCGCACCACGCCCAACGCCCCGACGGTCGATTGGAGATCAGAAAGCTTGTCACGGGTCGGAAAGTCTTCGGACCGTGGCAGCAGTGTCTCGGGCAGAAACTGACGCGCCGTGCTCATGGCGGCGATATCGACTATCGCGCGCCGCACCACCGGATCAGCAACCTTCTGCCGGAACTGTTTGTAAAGCCAGCCCTGTACCGTTTCGGTAAGGTCGATTTGCCGTTGCAGCCAGAATGCCAGCGCGATCCAGAATACCGAGCGGCCCGCTGCGGGGCCGACGAGTGAGTGGTTGACGAATGCCTGCCATTCGTGAGCATCACGCGCCGTACCGAGCGGTCGAAGAAACCGGTTCAGGTGCCGGCCCAGGGCCATCGCCGCTTCCTGCGAGATCTCGTGGGACAAATCGCACAGGCTTTCCAGACGCTTCTCCGCGTAAATGGAGATCGGTAGCAGCGCATCGGTGACGAAGACGATGCAGATCCGGCGCCCAGCCTCCGTGATCTGCCTGGCAAAAGTGGCGATATCCCCTTCGCGTCCCTCCCAGTGCGACCGATCGAACACGATCAGCCAAGGTGCCTCGTACTGGCGCAAACCCTTCCCGATGTCAGCTGAAGCGATACCGTTCAAGCAGGAGTTAATGAAGTTCGCTACGCCGCGCCCGCTGGGGGTAAAGGGGGCTTGGGTGGCTATCAGCGTCGGATATCCGTCCATGGCCGCCCCAAAGGCAAGATCGCGGATGAACGTGGTCGCACCTGCTCCGGATTCCGCCCGGATGTAGAATATCCGGCTAGCCTCCGGACCCTTAAGATCGAGTTCCCGCATCGCCTTTATCAAGGTGTTCCGGGCGCGATCGTCCCGAGACCACGGCATTTGCGCGGCATAGGGTCGCCACGAGGCGGACGGATCCCGGAAGAAGCCGTTGATTTCCTCCGAACTCAGCCCCTCCGGCGTCACGTATTCTAGATGAGCCTCAGAGAGCAGTTCGTAATTGCCCAGCAGCGGATGCTCGGGATTATCGCGTCCCGACAGGTCGACCCGGTGCCGGTTCCCTTGTGCATCCCGGACGCGGATGATGAGCCGATCGTCGGCGCGCTCCGTATAGCGCCTATGCAGTACTTCCGACAGCAGCGCCGCGGGGGCCGGCAGCAGCGTTACACGCCGCGCCCCCGCGTCGGCCCGCCATTCAGTGATCTTCTGCCGAGCCTCGGGATCATCGCTGATGATCGTCAGCCCGCACTGGAATCCGTCCTGCCAGAGTTGTTCCAATTCAACGGGCAGCGTCAGATTGGGTCCGCCGAGCACCACGAGATTCCGGACCCCGCGTTGCTGCAGTTCCATGATCATTTCGATCCGGCGCGCCCTAGCGGCGAACCCTGTCTTGTCGGCCTCGGTGCGACCGTTGAGCAGAAAGATCGGAAGGCTGCGGGGGGGCAGCACGGTGTTTGAGGGTGGGACATCGATGACATGCACAAGCCCCCTCCGGCGAACCAGCGGAGTTTCGATAGCATTGTCCAAAGCATTAATAGCCTTGAGCAGGCCCTCCGATGCGGTCTCGCTCAGGACGAATTCCCAGGGCAGGCTCAAAACCCTCGCGGTCGCTTCTGGCCCTGCCGCCTCGGCAAACGACGGCATTAGCCATAGGCTGGCATCGCGGGAATCAAGTTCCGCAAGGACCGGAAGGGCGTCAGGAGCCAGAATTTGCAGCCCGTCAACAATCTCGCTCATTTGTCGCTCATCCGTTCAAATCGACCGTTAGCCTTGATGTTCTCACCAATAGAGATGCGAAGCCCCTTCGCCGTGGTCGCGACGATGCCCAACGTCGCTCCCAACCGGGCTTGCGCCTGATCGCCGAAGGCGGCCCGTGCCTCACGAGCGGCTTCGGCCACCTGCCCGGCATAGAACGGCAGAAGCGCCTTCAGCGCATCGAGATTGTAGCCTTGGATGGGAATATTCGCCGCCGCCGGATCTCCGGTAGACAGCGCGGACGCTTCGCCTAGCAGGCAATACGGCACGCGCGCCGTCACCCGTAAATCCTCATCGCGTGCTAGCCAGTGCAGGATCGGCATTCAGTTCTTCTTCTCATCCTTGGCCGACCGTCGATCCGCAGCAGATTTGCCGGATAGTCGTTCAAATTCCTCCACCGCGACCACCACCACCACGCCGCGCCCGTGCTTTTCGATCAGCAGCGGTTCTGCACGCGCGGTGATCGTGCCCCCAGGCGTGGTGTAACAGCGCTTGGCCGTCATGATCTCCGGTAGGCTTGGCCGGGTTTTCAGGCTGCCGCGATGGGCGGCAGGCTGACCAAGGGATCATCGCTCAGAGGAGCGACGG
>MLJW01000184.1_pt1 | contig 52557 bp, 45 predicted proteins | sample 888231 | NCBI WGS metagenome assembly MLJW01 (sample SAMN05788063, study PRJNA343431) | mine drainage metagenome | isolation source: sample collected from the inflow into an acid mine drainage treatment plant... | place: Germany: Lusatia, lignite mining district
CCGGATCAGGCAGAAGGATGGAGTGCCAGACATTGACACCGATTAGAGAACCAACCGCCCAATGAATTGACCGGTTGTATCGTCCCTCGCCGGGCGGCGGCATCCGCCGCCTTGGCCGCTCGCTCAATGCTCGCTGGATACCGGCCAACGAGTCACTTCAATGGTTGGCCGGTATTACATAACCCGGCGGCGGCGGAATGGCGAGAGGCGGGCGCTTAAATTTTTACCGATTTCAGCGCCATATCGGTATAAAGCGCCGCCACGTCGGCGGCGCTCATGCGGCCGCCGGGGCGGAACCAGGTGCAAACCCCGGTCAGCAGGGCCAGAATGCCGTAGGCGGTGACGGCGGCATCGGCCACGGCGAAGCAGCCGGCGCGGGCGCCGTCCTCCAGAATATCGATCAGGCGGCGCTCGTAGTGGCGGCGCAGGTCCACGATCACCGGATATTGCTCGGGCGTCAGGCTGCGCAGCTCGGAATAGCAGATGAACACCTCCTCCTTGCGCACGATATGATAGTCCACATGGAAGGCGGCGAAGGCGGCCAGGCGGCGTTCGGGGCCGCTTTCCCCGGCCAGGGCCTGGTCGAGGGCGGCCAGCAGGGTTTCCATATGGCTTTGCAGCAGCCCGAACAGCAGATCCTGCTTGGTGCGGATATGATTGTAGAGCGAGCCCACCTGGATCCCCACCTCGGCGGCCAGCTGGCGCAGGCTCATGGCCTCGAAGCCGTGTTCGTAGATCAGGCGCAGGCCGGCCCGGTTGATGGCTTCCAGGGTTTTCGGGCCGTGCGATCCCGCCGTGCGCGCCATTGCCAGCTTACTCCTTTCCGTCTTGGAACCCGGGTGATCGCATATGCGCCCACTCTGTTTTTTATACGCCCCTCAGGCGCCGGGCGCTGGCGTGCCGCCAGCTTGGCTATCCTCACTTATGCCTCCGCGTAAACGCTCCGGCAACGCTCCGGCGACCGAGGGTGGGCTAGTCACCGGCTGCGCCGGTTTGCATCCTTATATGTCCCTCAGGCGCCGGGCGCTAGCGTGCCGCCAGCTTGGCTATCCTCACTTATGCCTGCGCTGTCGCTCCGGCAACGCTCCGGCGCGCTCAATGCGCTAGTCACCGGCTGCGCCGGTTCCGGAGGCAATCCCCCCGAGGTCCCGCGCTCGGTGTGGCGGAACGGTGCGGCCCCGTGATAGCCTATTTTGCGGATTTCCCCGCAGTGAAAATTTGCCTCATTTCCCACTTGCGCGGCAATTAAAAAAACGTATGCTCGTTTTTATAACAAGGGGCGACGTCCCCGAGACCGCTCCCCGGAAGCATCCGGCAGGGGCGATCCGCAACAGGGAGGTTTTCATGACCTTGAACCATGCCGCCGTTTTCGATTTCGGTCTGGGTGAAGAGATCGACATGCTGCGCGACTCCGTGCGCGCCTTTGCCGCCGAGCGCATCGCGCCGCGCGCCGCCGAGATCGACCGCACCGACGAATTTCCCCGCGACCTGTGGCCGGAGATGGGGGCGCTGGGGCTGCACGGCATTACCGTGGCCGAGGAGTATGGCGGCGCCAATATGGGCTATCTGGCCCATTGCGTGGCCATGGAGGAACTGAGCCGGGCCTCGGCCTCGGTGGCGCTGTCTTATGGCGCCCACTCCAATCTGTGCATCAATCAGATCCACCGCTGGGGCTCGGCCGAACAGAAGGCGCGGTATTTGCCCAAGCTTCTGAGCGGCGAGCATGTGGGCGCCCTGGCCATGAGCGAGCCGGGCGCCGGGTCCGATGTGGTGTCCATGCGCCTGAAGGCCGAGAAGAAGGGGGATCGCTACATCCTCAACGGCAGCAAGATGTGGATCACCAACGGCCATTACGCCGATACCCTGGTGGTCTATGCCAAAACCGATCCCGCCGCCGGGCCCAAGGGCATCACCGCCTTTCTCGTCGAAAAGGGCTTCAAGGGTTTCCGCCCGGCCCAGAAGCTCGACAAGCTGGGCATGCGCGGCTCGCCCACCTCGGAACTGGTGTTCGAGGACTGCGAGGTGCCCGGGGAGAACGTGCTGGGGCCGCTCAACGGCGGCGTCAAGGTGCTGATGAGCGGCCTCGATTACGAGCGCGTGGTGCTGTCGGCCGGGCCGCTCGGCATCATGCAGGCGGCGCTCGACGTGGTGCTGCCCTATGTGCACGACCGCCGGCAGTTCGATCAGCCCATCGGCGAATTTCAGCTGGTGCAGGCCAAGCTGGCCGACATGTATACCGAGATGAACGCCTCGCGCGCCTATGTCTATGCCGTGGCCCGCGCCTGCGATCGCGGCCGCACCACCCGTCAGGATGCCGCCGGGGTGATCCTCTATGCCGCCGAGCGGGCCACCCAGGTGGCGCTCAACGCCATCCAGCTGCTGGGCGGCAACGGCTATATCAACGAAAACCCCACCGGCCGCCTGCTGCGCGACGCCAAGCTCTACGAGATCGGCGCCGGCACCAGCGAAATCCGCCGCATGCTGATCGGACGGGAGCTGTTCAAGGAAACGGCGTGATCGGCGCCGTTTTTTCCGGAACCTCCGTTTTTTCTCGCTGATTTTAAGGATGCGCCATGATCCTGCAGTCCTCCCTGTCGCGCCAGGACCCGGCCTTTCAGGCCAATGAAGCCGCCATGACGGCGCTGGTGGATGATCTTCGCGCCAAGGTGGCCGCCATCAAGCTGGGCGGCGGCGAGCGCGCCCGCGAAAAGCATCTGGCCCGCGGCAAGCTGCTGCCGCGCGACCGCGTGCGCGGCCTGCTCGATCCCGGCACGCCGTTCCTGGAGCTGTCGCAGCTGGCGGCCCACGGCGTCTACGACGAGGCCATTCCGGCGGCGGGCCTGCTGACCGGCATCGGCCGGGTGGCCGGGCGCGAATGCGTCATCGTCGCCAACGACGCCACCGTCAAGGGCGGCACCTACTATCCGCTGACGGTGAAGAAGCATCTGCGCGCCCAGGAAATCGCCCGCGAGAACCGTCTGCCCTGCCTTTATCTGGTGGATAGCGGCGGCGCCAACCTGCCCAACCAGGACGAGGTCTTCCCCGACCGCGATCACTTCGGCCGCATCTTCTACAATCAGGCCACCATGTCGGCCGAGGGCATTCCGCAGATCGCCGTGGTCATGGGCAGCTGCACGGCGGGCGGCGCCTATGTGCCGGCCATGAGCGATCAGTCGATCATCGTGCGCAACCAGGGCACCATCTTCCTGGGCGGGCCGCCGCTGGTGAAGGCCGCCACCGGCGAGGTGGTGAGCGCCGAGGATCTGGGCGGCGCCGATGTGCATTCGCGCATTTCGGGCGTCACCGATCATTACGCCCAGAACGATGCCCATGCCCTGGCCATCGCCCGCCGGGTGGTGGCGGGGCTGAACCGGCCCAAGCGCCCCGGCGTGGAACTGCGCCGCCCGGTGGAGCCCTTGTATCCCGCCGAGGATCTGCACGGCATCATCCCCACCGATTCCCGCAAGCCCTTCGATGTGCGGGAAGTGATCGCCCGCCTGGTGGACGGCAGCGCGTTCGACGAGTTCAAGCAGCTCTACGGCGCCACCCTGGTGTGCGGTTTCGCCCATATTTTCGGCTATCCGGTGGGGATCGTCGCCAACAACGGCATCCTGTTCTCGGAATCGGCCCTCAAAGGGGCGCATTTCGTCGAACTCTGCGCCCAGCGCGGCATTCCCCTGGTGTTTTTGCAGAACATCACCGGCTTCATGGTGGGGCGCAAATACGAAGCCGGCGGCATCGCCAAGGATGGCGCCAAGATGGTGACGGCGGTGGCCTGCGCCCGCGTGCCCAAATTCACCGTGGTCATCGGCGGCAGCTTCGGCGCCGGCAATTACGGCATGTGCGGGCGGGCCTATTCGCCGCGCTTCCTGTGGATGTGGCCCAACGCCCGCATTTCGGTGATGGGCGGCGAACAGGCGGCGGGGGTGCTGGCCCAGGTGCGGCGCGACGGCCTGGAAACCCAGGGCAAAAGCTGGAGCCCCGAGGAGGAGGAGGCCTTCAAGGCCCCCATCCGCGCCCAGTACGAAAGCCAGGGCCACCCCTATTACGCCTCGGCCCGGCTGTGGGACGACGGCATCATCGATCCCGCCGACACCCGCATGGTGTTGGGGCTGGGGCTGTCGGCGGCGCTGAACGCCCCGGTGGAGCCCACGCCCTTCGGCATCTTCCGCATGTGAGGCGGCCATGAGCGAAACCCTTGCCGACACCGTGCTGGTGGAGCGCCGCGCCGATGGCGTGGCCTGCATCACCCTGAACCGCCCCGCCCTGCACAACGCCTTCAACGAGGGCATGATCGCCGCCCTGACCCGGGCCGTCGAGGCTCTGGGCCGGGAGTCCGGGGTGCGGGCCCTGGTGCTGCGGGCCGGCGGCAAAAGCTTTTCCGCCGGGGCCGATCTCGACTGGATGAAGCGCATGGCCGCCTACGGCCCCGCCGAAAACCTGGCCGATGCCCGCGCCCTGGCCCGGCTGATGCAAACCCTGAACGCCTGCCCCAAGCCCACCATCGCCCGGGTGCAGGGCGCGGCCTTCGGCGGCGGCGTCGGGCTGGTGGCCTGCTGCGACATGGCGGTGGCCGCCGAAGGGGCGCGGTTCTGCCTCTCGGAGGTGCGGCTGGGCCTGATCCCGGCGGTGATCTCGCCCTATGTGATCGCCGCCATGGGGGCGCGGGCGGCGCGGCGCTGGTTCCTGACCGCCGAGCGCTTCGGCGCCGCCGAGGCCCTGCGCTGCGGCCTGGTGCATCAGGTGGTGCCGGCCGAGGAGCTGGACGCGGCGGTGACGGCCTGGCTGGATCGTTTGGCCGAAGGGGCGCCGTCGGCCCAGGCGGCGGCCAAGGATCTGATCTTCGCCGTGGCCGGCCAGCCCCTGACGGAGGCGCTGGTGGAGGACACCGCCCGGCGCATCGCCCAGTGCCGCGCCGCGCCCGAGGGGCGCGAGGGTGTGGCCGCCTTTCTGGAAAAACGCCCGCCGGTGTGGGGAGTGTAAGCCGATGTTTGCCAAGATTCTGATCGCCAACCGTGGTGAAATCGCCTGCCGCGTCATCAAGACGGCGCGGCGCCTGGGGGTGCGGACGGTGGCGGTGTGCTCCGAGGCCGATACCGGGGCCGCCCATGCCGCCCTGGCCGACGAAGCCTGGGAGATCGGCCCGGCCCCCACCCGCTTATCCTATCTCTGCGCCGACAAGATCATCGAGGCGGCGCTGAACAGCGGCGCCCAGGCGGTGCATCCCGGCTACGGCTTCCTGTCGGAAAACGCCGATTTCGCCGAGGCCTGCGCCCGGGCCGGGCTGGTGTTCATCGGCCCGCCCGCCGCCGCCATCCGCGCCATGGGCGGCAAGAGCGAGGCCAAGGCCCTGATGGAGCGGGCCGGGGTGCCGCTGGTGCCCGGCTATCACGGCGAGGATCAGTCCGAGGCGGTGCTGGCCGAGGCGGCCGGGCGCATGGGCTATCCGGTGCTGATCAAGGCTTCGGCCGGCGGCGGCGGCAAAGGCATGCGCGTGGTGGAGGCGGCGGAGCAGTTTTCCGCCCAGCTGGCGGCGGCCCGGCGCGAGGCGGCGGCCTCGTTCGGCAACGACCGCGTGCTGGTGGAGAAATATCTGGCCCGGCCGCGCCATGTGGAAATCCAGGTGTTCGCCGATGGCCACGGCAACTGCGTCTATCTGTTCGAGCGCGACTGCTCGATCCAGCGCCGCCATCAGAAGGTGGTGGAAGAGGCCCCGGCCCCCGGCATGAGCCCCGATCTGCGCCGCCGCATGGGCGAGGCGGCGGTGGCGGCGGCCCGGGCCATCGGCTATCAGGGCGCCGGCACCGTGGAATTCCTGCTGGACGGGGACGGCCGCTTCTACTTTATGGAAATGAACACCCGCCTGCAGGTGGAGCATCCGGTGACCGAGTTCATCACCGGCCTCGATCTGGTGGAATGGCAGCTGCGGGTGGCGGCGGGCCAGCCGCTGCCGCGCCGCCAGGAGGATCTGGCGGTGCGCGGCCACGCCATCGAGGTGCGCCTTTACGCCGAGGATCCGGCCCGCGATTTCATGCCCGCCGTCGGCCGGCTGGAGCATCTGCGCTTTCCCGAGCCCGGCCCGCATGTGCGCATCGACAGCGGCGTGCGCCAGGGCGACCGCATCTCGGTGCATTACGATCCGATGATCGCCAAGCTGATTGTGTGGGACGAGGACCGCGAAGGCGCGGTGCGCCGCCTGGGCGCCGCCCTGGCCGCCACCGAGGTGGCGGGCCTGGCCACCAATCTGGAGTTCCTCGGCGCCATCGCCCGCCATCCGGCCTTCGCGGCGGCGGCGCTGGATACCGGCTTCATCGCCCGCCATCAAGAGGATCTGCTGCCCGCCGAGGCGCCGCTGGCCGACGAGGTGCTGGGCCTGGCCGCCCTGGGCCTGCTGCTGGAACGCAAGGCCGCCGCCGCCGCCGAAGCCCTGGCCGGCCCCGATCCCTACAGCCCCTGGCACAGCCGCGACGGCTGGCGCCTGAACGACGATGCCCACGATAGCCTGCATCTGCGCCATGGCGGTCAGGATGTGCTGCTGCCGCTGATCTTCCGCCCCTGGGGCTTCGAGCTGGCCCTGCCGGGCGGCCGGGTGGAGGCGCGCGGCAGCTTGAGCCCCGAGGGCCGCCTGTCGGCGCAGCTGGGGGCGGTGCGGCGCCAGGCCGGCTTCGTGCACCGCGACGGCATGGTGACGCTGTTCCTGGAGGGACGCCGCCATCAGCTGTCGCTGATCGATCCTTTGCCGTCGGATGCCGCGGACGGCCCGGCCGGCGGCGTGGTGGCCCCCATGCCCGGCGTTATCACCGCGCTGCTGGTGGAGGCCGGCGCCACGGTGGTCAAGGGCCAGCCCCTGGTGGTGATGGAGGCCATGAAGATGGAACATACCCTGAAGGCCCCGGCGGACGGCACGGTGGACCGCCTGTGCTATGCCGTGGGGGCCCTGGTGGAGGACGGGGCCGCCCTGGTGGAGTTCACGGCGGCGGAGGCCTGACGTCATGATCCGTCCCGCCCGCGTGAAAGTGGTGGAGGTCGGCCCGCGCGACGGCCTGCAAAACGAGGCCCAGGCCCTGCCGATCGAGATCAAGCTGCGGCTGGTGGAGGATCTGGCCGAGGCCGGCTTGGCGGTGGTGGAGGCGGGATCGTTCGTCTCGCCGCGCTGGGTGCCGCAGATGGCCGCCTCGGCGGAGCTTTATCAACGCCTGCGCCGCCGCCCCGGCACCGCCTATCCCGCTTTGGTGCCCAACGACAAGGGGCTGGAGGCGGCGCTGGAGGCGGGGGTTGCCGAGGTGGCGGTGTTCATCGCCGCCTCGGACGGCTTCAGCCAAAAGAACATCGCCTGTTCGGTGGCGGACAGTCTGACGCGGGTGGGGCCGGTGATCCGCCGCGCCCGTGAACGGGGCCTGCTGGTGCGGGGCTATGTCTCCTGCGTGGTGGCCTGCCCCTATGACGGGGCCACCGATCCCGCCCGCGTCGCCGATCTTTCGGCCTGGCTGATGGATCAGGGCTGTTACGAGGTGTCGCTGGGCGATACCATCGGCATTGCCACCGCCGATCAGGTGCGCCGCCTGATCGGCGCCGTGGCGCAAAAAATTCCGCGTGAGGATCTGGCCTTGCATTTTCACGATACCTACGGCCAGGGCGTGGCCAATATCCTGGCCAGTCTGGAGGAAGGCGTCGCGGTGTTCGACAGTTCGGTGGCCGGGCTGGGGGGCTGCCCCTATGCCCGGGGCGCCACCGGCAATGTGGCGACCGAGGACGTGCTGCATCTTTTGCACGGCCTTGGCATCGAGACCGGTGTGGACGCCTTGAAGGTGGCCCGCGCCGGGGGATGGATCAGCGAACGGCTGAACCGGCCCAACGGTTCGCGGGCGGGGCGCGCCCTGCTGGCGGCGGGCTGAAAAAAGAACGCCTGGAGCGGGGAACAACCCCGTCCAGGCCTCAAGACCACGCCTGGGAGGCAGACATGGACAGGTTGAGCTATACACATGGGGTCTCGTTGACGCCCCTGCTGTCCGAGACCATCGGCAGTCATCTCGATAAAGTGGCCCGGGCCATGCCGGATCGTCCGGCCCTGGTGGTGCCCCATCAGAACATCCGCTGGAGCTACGACGATCTGCGGCGCGAAACCGACGCCTTCGCCGCCGGGCTGCTGGCCCTGGGGCTGGTGCCGGGCGATCGCATCGGCATCTGGTCGCCCAACAACGCCGAATGGGTGGTGAGCCAGTTCGCCACCGCCAAGCTGGGGCTGATTCTGGTCAATATCAATCCGGCCTACCGCCTGCACGAGTTGGACTATGCCCTGAACAAGGTGGGCTGCCGCGCCCTGATCCTGGCCGAGGCCTTCAAATCCAGTCGCTATGTGGAGATGCTGGAAAGCCTGGCCCCGGAGCTGGCCGTCTGCCCGCCGGGCCGCCTGCGCGCCGCCAAACTGCCGGATCTGGAAATCGTCATTCGCCTGGGCGAAGGCCAAAGCCCCGGCATGCTCAATTTCGCCGGGATCGCCGCCCTGGCCGAGGACGGCCACCGCGCCCGCCTGGAGGAGATCAAGGCCGGGTTGCAGTTCGACGATCCCATCAATATCCAATTCACCAGCGGCACCACCGGCCGCCCCAAAGGGGCGACCCTCACCCACCATAATATCCTGAATAACGGCTATTTCGTCGGCGAGGCCATCGGCCTTTCCCACCAGGACCGCATGTGCATTCCGGTGCCGTTCTATCACTGCTTCGGCATGGTGATGGGCAATCTGGGGGCCATCACCCACGGCGCCTGCATGGTGATCCCCGGCGAGGGCTTCGAGGCCGAGCGGGTGCTGAAAACCGTGGCCGAGGAACGCTGCACCTCGCTTTACGGCGTGCCCACCATGTTCATTGCCCTGCTCAATCATCCCGATTTCGCCAAAACCGATCTGTCGTCCTTACGCACCGGCATCATGGCCGGCTCGCCCTGCCCCATCGATGTCATGAAGCAGGTGATCGGGCGCATGCACATGCAGGAGGTGACTATCGCCTACGGCATGACCGAAACCAGCCCGGTCAGCTTCCAGAGCGGCGTTGACGACGATGTGGAGCGCCGGGTTTCCACCGTGGGCCGTATCCATCCCCATGTGGAGGTGAAGATCGTCGATGCCGCCGGCCATATCGTGCCGCGCGGCACCCCGGGCGAGCTGCTGACGCGCGGCTATTCGGTGATGCGCGGCTATTGGGGCGACGAGGATCTGACCCGCGCCGCCATCGATGGCGGCCGCTGGATGCATACCGGCGATCTGGCGGTGCTGGATGCCGAGGGTTATTGCAACATCGTGGGCCGCATCAAGGATATGGTGATCCGCGGCGGCGAGAACATCTATCCCCGCGAGGTGGAGGAATTCCTCTACGGCCACCCCAAGATCCGCGATGTGCAGGTGTTCGGCGTGCCCGACAGCCAGTACGGCGAACAGCTGTGCGCCTGGATCATCCTGAAGGACGGCGAGGCGATGAGCGAGGAGGAGGTGCTGGCCTTCTGCGCCAGCGAGATCGCCCATTACAAGGTGCCCCGGGTGATCCGTTTCGTGTCATCCTTCCCGATGACGGTCACCGGCAAGATCCAGAAATTCATGATGCGCAAGGCCATGATCGAGGAACTGCATCTGGAAGAACAGAAGACCGCCTAAGGAGGAACAGCCCATGTCGCAGCCGCTCTGGCAACCCTCGCCCGATCGTGTGTCCGCCGCCCGCCTGACGGTGTTCCTGCACAAGGTCAACCGCCGCCACGGCCTGGATCTGGCCGATATGTCCGGCCTGTGGGCGTGGTCGGTGGCCGAGCCCGCCGCCTTCTGGTCCGATGTCTGGGACTGGTGCGGCATGATCGGCCACAAGGGGCCGGGGCCGGTGGTGGATGATCCGGCCCGGCTGCCGGGGGCGCGCTGGTTTCCCGGCGCCCGGCTGAATTTCGCCCAGAACCTGCTGCGCCGCCATGATGACGGCGACGCCATCGTCTTCTGGGGCGAAGACAAGGTGAAACGCCGCCTGAGCCACGGCCAGCTGCACCGCCTGGTGGCGCGGCTGGCCGGGGCCATGCGGGCCATGGGCCTGAAGGCCGGCGACCGCGTGGCCGGCTTCATGCCCAACATGCCGGAAACGGTGGCGGCCATGCTGGCGGCGGCCAGCCTGGGGGCGGTGTGGTCGTCGGCCTCGCCGGATTTCGGCGTGCAGGGGGTGCTGGACCGCTTCGGCCAGATCGCGCCGCGCCTGCTCATCTCGGTGGACGGCTACTGGTACAACGGCAAGGCCCACGCCGTGACCGATAAGCTGACGGCCATCGCCGATGCCCTGTCCAGCGTCGAGCGGGTGGTGGTGGTGCCCTATCTGGCCGAGGAGCCCGATATCGCCGCCGTGCCCAAGGCGGTGCGGCTGGACGGCTTCCTGGAGGGACAGGCGGGCGAGCATCTGCCCTTCACGCCGCTGCCCTTCGAGCATCCGCTTTACATCATGTTCTCCTCGGGCACCACCGGCGTGCCCAAATGCATCGTCCACAGCGCCGGCGGCACGCTTTTGCAGCATCTGAAGGAACACCACCTGCATTGCGACATCAAACGCGACGACAGAGTGTTCTATTTCACCACCTGCGGCTGGATGATGTGGAACTGGCTGGTTTCGGCCCTGGCCTCCGAGGCCACCCTGCTGCTCTACGACGGCTCGCCCGGCCTGAGGGACGGCGCCATCCTCTTCGATTACGCCGAGGCCGAGGCCATGACCTTCCTCGGCACCTCGGCCAAATGGATCGACGCCATCGCCAAGGCCGGTCTGCGCCCCAAGGCCAGCCACGCCCTCTCCGCCCTGCGCACCATCGCCTCCACCGGCTCGGTGCTGTCGCCGGAAGGCTTCGATTACGTGTACGACGCCGTGAAGAGCGATGTTTGCCTGTCGTCGATCTCGGGCGGCACCGATATCGTCTCCTGCTTCATGCTGGGCAACCCCACCGGCGCGGTGTGGCGGGGCGAGATTCAGTGCCGGGGGCTGGGCATGGCGGTGGAGGTGTTCGACGAGGCGGGGCGGCCGCTGCGCGGGCAAAAGGGCGAGCTGGTGTGCCGCAACGCCTTTCCCAGCGTGCCGCTGGGCTTTTGGAACGATGCCGACGGCGCCAAGTTCAAGGCCGCCTATTTCGAACGCTTTCCCGGCGTGTGGACCCACGGCGACTGGGTGGAGCTGACGCCGCATGACGGCATTATCGTGTATGGCCGCTCCGACGCCACCCTGAACCCCGGCGGCGTGCGCATCGGCACCGCCGAGATCTACCGCCAGGTGGAAACCATCGACGCGGTGGCCGAGGCCCTGGTCATCGGCCAGGACTGGCGGGGCGATGTGCGGGTGGTGCTGTTCGTGCGCCTGAAAGACGGCCAAACCCTGACCGAGGCCCTGGCCGAGCGCATCCGCGACCGGATTCGCGCCAACACCACGCCGCGCCACGTGCCGGCCCGTATCCTGGCGGTGGCCGACATTCCGCGCACCCGCTCGGGCAAGATCGTGGAACTGGCGGTGCGCGACGTGGTGCACGGCCGCCCGGTGCGCAACCAGGAGGCCCTGGCCAACCCCGAGGCCCTGGACCAGTTCGCCCACCGCCCGGAACTGGAGGCCTGAGGCTCTTCGCCGGCGCGGCATTTGACCGGCCAACCGTTGACGTGACGGGGTGGCCGGTTGGTCTGCGGTTACCGGGGGCGTGCGAAAAAGCGGTCCATGCCGGGCACATCGGACAGGAACGTTTCGATTTCGGCGATACGCCCCTCGCGCAGCCGGCAGACGGTGGCCAGCTTCTCATCCAGCGTCGCACCCTCCCGCTCCGCGGTGTTGAAATTACGGAAATTACGGTGACAGTGCACTTCGAAATTACGGTGACACGAAATTACGGTGACAGTGCACTTAATTCTGTTTTGCATCAGATGGCTTTGGTCCGCGCTTTCCCGGTCTGAGGATGCGTTTAGTTGTTTCCTCCAGTCGTGTAAGGAACGCTTCATCGCCCAACGGGCGCCCGATGCTTTCCGCACGACGCAGGCGGGTGAAGGCGTCTTCGTCGGGGGTTTGGGCGATCCAGTGAGCGAAGTCGGGGTAGCGTTCCATCACTGGGGCAATGGTTGTGATGCCATCGCTTTTCCCGGCCAGATGGGCATGAATGCTCGACCATCGCCAATCTTCGGTCCGCTCCACCAAGCGGGCGCGCACCGGATTGAGGGCGAGATAGCGCAAGGCCGCCGCCAGATGGGCCTCGTCCATCGCCACCGCGCCAAATCGGCCTTGCCAGAAATGGCCGGTGCGTCGCAGTTTTTGATGGATATAGCCGGCATATCGGCGATGCACCGCAGACAAGGCGCGGCGCAACCCATCTGTATCGGATGGCGTTAAAATCAGGTGGCTATGGTTGGGCATCAACACCCATCCCCAAATCTCCACCCCGGCAGCGCCGCAGTATTCGGCTAGAAGATCGCGGTAAACGGCGTAGTCTTCATCGCAGAAAAAAGTTTGAGCCCGACCATTGCCCCGCTGTGTGACATGGTGCGGCATTCCAGGAATGATGAGGCGAGCGAGACGGGCCATGCGCAATGATGGGCTCGCTTCTGGCGCGTGTCAATTAAATGGACTGTCACCGTAATCCTGGATGTATGAAATGGGCATCGGTCATGGAATTACGGTGACAGTGCACTTTATTCGTGTGGTTTAAAAATAATTAAATGCACTGTCACCGTAATTCCGTAATTATTACTTGAGTTCTATTCCGCATTTTTGACATTTACGAGGTATATTAATGCTCCAATAATATATATCAACCCCATATATTTTAACTGACTTTCTTAATATTGGGTGCTGACAGCCTGGGCACCGAAGAGATGTTATGTAAAGCCCAACAGCAATCGTAAATATTACTTCAATATATGATGCTCTGTAGTCAATTGTTGACGTTATAATCATGAGGCCAATTGAGTTAATGACCCATAAAATTATGGAGTACACAGCCTTTTTACGAATTTCCATATTTGAGTGCTCCATATTTACGTCATTCGCATCCAGAATTTAAAGTGCATCCGTGTGTCGCATCTATGGAAGTGGAATATCCTACTTTTGGTGTACCAGCTCCTAGCCCAATAGTCATTCCTGTAAATTGAAGGGTATCTGTATTATGGAATGTCGTGACGCTAACTGGGCCAAGTGAAAAGTTCTGATTAATAGAATACCCAAGAGCTGAAGTGGATGGCCCCATGATGAATCCTGCGAAAAAATCTCCGCCAACGTTCAGGCCACCTGTGAGGCCACCGGAAACAAATGCACCCGCATCCAACGTGCCTGGGTTAACGAGAACCCCGCCGCTAATTTCTGCCCCCGTACCCGCAGCGGCTGTCAGCGCTCCTCCTGCGATGAGATTGAGGGGAGGGATAGTCGGTAGGGCCGTATATGTATTGGTAGTTGTCGAGTTGGATGCTCCTGCCAGAATTCCATCTGGTGTTTGTGCGGTATCATTTTTCGAGCTGGAACCGCCGACGCTTGCATTAAACAAATACCCATAGGCCCCGAGGACGGCACCCTGTCCGGCCTTTCCTCCTGTGATGGCGGCGGTGGCACCGCCGATGGCCGCCGCCGTTCCCGCGCTGAGGCCGGGGACGGAGGTGGCGTAAAGCGGTGTGGCAGCGTCGGCGACGGCGGCGGCTGCCGCTCCGGCGCCGCAGCCCTGGCCCGTGGCCGCGCCCGAGGCACAGCCTACCACGGCATGACCGGCGATGTTCTCGGCAAATTGCGCGGTCTGGTTGGTGGCGTAGGCCAGGGGGGTGTTCCCGGCCTGATTGAGCCCGCCTGGATGTATGAAATGGGCATCGGTCATGGTGCCGACCACATTCATTGCTGCGGCCGTCACCATGGAGATGCCGATGCCTTCCAGGCCGCTGCCGCTGAAGGTATTCCCCAGGGCCAGGCCCAGATTGCCCTGGGCGTTGATGGTGTTGATGGTGAGTTCGGTGGCGGCGGTGGTGAACCCCGCCGCCGCCGCCGCGCCCAGGGCACCCGCGGCGGTGGCGCCGAGGCTGGCCGTGGTGGCGTCGGTAACGGCGCCGGCAATCACGCCGCCGGCGCCCATGGTCACCACGGCCATGGCGATGGCGATGAGGGCCTGGGCGGTTCCGGTCAGGCCGCTTTGGTGCTGCGACCAGCTTTGGTACTGGTTCTGGATGGCCTGCCAGGCTACCGGGTTGGTGGTGGCGAGTTTCTCCACCCAGGCGGTTTGCGGGTTTTTGGCCAGCTGATCCAGAGCCGCCTGCATACTCATGGCGGTGTTGGCCGGCACGCTGTACTGGATGACGAGGCCGTTGGCGGCCTTGGCGCTGATGCCGCCCTTGGCGGTCAGGCTATCCATCACCGTGGTGGTGGAGGTGTGGCCCTGCTGGCCGCTGCTTTGCCACAACGCGCCGCTATGCGAGCTGGTTTGCGACAAAACGCTGCTGTCGGTATCGGCCAGCAGCTTGATGGCGCCGCCGCTGGAGGTGAGGGCGATATTGCCGCCCGCATTTACGCTGGCGGCCTGCAAGGTGAGGTCGCCGCCGGAGGTCACCGTCACGTTGCCGCCCGCCGTGACGGTGGCGGTCTGGCTGGTGACCTCCCGCGCCTGGGTGCTGGCGTCGGAATGGCTGAAGCTGCCGCCCTTGTGGCTGCTGGCCTGCTCGCTGAAGCTGTTCTGCACCGCCGCCAGGGTGACGCCGCCGCCCGCCGCGATGCTGGCGTCGCCGCCCGCCGAAAGGCTGGAGCCCGAAACGGTGACATTCCGGCCCGCCGTCAGGGTCAGGCCCTGACCGGCGCTGACGCTGGAACTGTCGTGGTTTAGGGCGTTGATGGTCTCGCTGTCGCCGCCGCCCTGCCAGGAAAGATCCTGTTGCAGGCTGTTGCTGGCGATGGTCAGGTCGCCGCCGGCGGTGATGGTCAGCGGCCCGCCGGCGCTGGCGGTGGCCCCCGCCACCGTCACAGCGCCGCCGGCCTTTACCGTCAGCGCGCCGCCCGCCGTGATGGCGGCCTGGCCCACCCGCAGGGTGCGGTCGTTGCCGGCGGCGCCGGTCACCAGCACCGTGGCGGTCTGATCGACGATGTTGCCGCCACTGGCGGTCAGGCTGGCATTGCCGCCGGCGTGGATGAGGCCGCTGTTGACGATGTCGCCGCTGGAGGCCACCGTCAGATCGGTGCCGGCGGTGATGGCGCCGCTGGTGTTCAGGCCCGAGGCGCTCAGGCCGATGCCCCCGGCGGCGGCCAGGGTGGCGCCGCTGGTGTTGATGGCCGAGGGATTGGCCAGATAAAGCGTGGGCACCAGCACGCTCTGGCCGTCAACCTGCTCGGTGACGTACCATACGATGTCGGATTTCAGGCCGGCGATCTGCGTCTGCGTCAGCGCCTGCCCCACCACCAGATGCTCGGTGGCGGCCTCGGCGGCGGCGTTGTCGATCAGCGCCTGCATCTGCTGGCCGTCCGAGGTGTAGGACGCGCTTAAATATTTCTGCCCGGTGGCCTGGATCACCGCCTGGCTCACCAGCTCGGTATCCATGTAGGCGTCGCCCAGGCTCTTCTCGGTGTTGTCGCCTTGCAGCCCCATCTGCCGCAGGAAATAGGTGGACCCGTAGAAGGTGCCGAGATCGGTGTACTGGAAACGGGTTTCGAACAGCACCGGGCTGGAGGCCGGCGCCGCCTGGAACCGCGACGAGAAGCCGGGCAACTGCTGCGCCAGCGCCGTTTGCAGCCCCGCAAGGGTGGAGGGCACCGCCGTTTGCGCCACTTGGCTGGCGGTCGAGGCGGTGGAGCCGCTGATCGGGGAAACCTGGCCGGCGGATACGGTTGCCGTTGTGGCGGCGGTGGAGCCGCTGATCGGGGAAACCTGGCCGGCGGATACGGTTGCCGTTGTGGCGGCGGTGGAGCCGCTGATCGGGGAAACCTGGCCGGCGGATACGGTTGCCGTTGTGGCGGCGGCGGTGCCGCTGATCGGGGAAACCTGGCTGTTGCCCGAAACCGCCCGCCCGGTGATCAGATTGATCTGGCCGCTATAACCGCTGGCCGGGGTGGCGGAAATCTGGCCGCTTTGGATCGACACCAGCCCCGAAGGCCCCGCCACCGCCTGACTGTTGCTGGCCGCCGTGCCATATTGGCTGATGCTGACATTGTCGATCTGCCCGGTGAAGGAGCCGGTGAGCGAACCGCCCGCCGTGATGCGCCCGCCCACCTGGGCGGCGGTCCAGGCCCCGATTTCAGCCGTGCCGCCGCCGTTGCCCAGCCACGAGCAGGCCCCGCCGTAACAACGGGTGTAGGTCTGGTCGTATGCCGAGATGTACCAGGTGTCGGTGAGCTGGCTGCCGACGTTGGTCAGGCTGCCACCGCTTAAGGCCATGTTTCCGGCGCTGCTGATGGTGGAATAAAGATTGGTGATGCCAGAGGGAGCGTAGAGCGACAGCGCCCCGCCCGAGGAAATGGCCGCCGTCTGGCCGCCGCTCAGGGAGGTGCCGGTTTCCACGATGTAGGAGCGCACCGCAATATCGGTGGTGTTACTGGCGTACCAGGCCCCGGTATCGCTGGCCGAGGCCACAACATGGCCGCCGCTGGGGTTGGGAACCCAGGTCCAGAGTACGATATAACCGCAGCCCGCCCCGATGGTGCAGGGACCGAGGGGAACGGAGTGATTGTCCTGCCAGGTTTGGTCGTAAACGGTCTGGCTGACGCTTTGCGCGTTGCCGCCCAGAACCTCGTTGGTGATCTGGTTGGCCGATAGCGTCAGATCGCCGTGGATGGTTTGAATATCGCCGCCCTGGTTGAGCAGGCTGCCCGCCACGCCGCCGTTGGCGCCGGTCAGGCTTAAGGCCCCGCCGCTGGTGATGGTGCCGCCGATATTCTGGGCCGCGCCCGAAACCTCCAGCCGCATGGCCCCGCCCGCCAGCATCAGGTCGCTGTTGGAGAGGCTGGTGAGGCCCGTCAGGGTCAGGTCGCCGCCCGCCACCAGCGGTGCCTGATTGGTCAGGCCGCCGCCGACGGCGCCGGTGATGGAGCCGGCGGCGCTGATGCCCACGCCGCCGCTATTGCCGAGGCTGGTGGCGGTCAGGGCCAGATCGCCGCCGCTGACCAGGGTGCCGCTGTTGAGCAGCGGCCCCGACAGGGTGAGGATCAGTCCGGTGCCGCCGCTGACGGTGCCGGTGTTGGTGAGGTCGGCCAGGGTGAGGGAGAGCAGCCCCGTCGAGGCCAGGGTGCCGCTGTTGCTGGGATCGGCGGCGGTGATGTTGAAGGCGCCGCCGCTTTCCAGACTGCCGGCGTTGCTGAAGCCGCCCGACAGGGTGAGAGTGAGGCCGCCCTGGCCGTCGAGGGTGGCGCCGGCGGCGTTGGTCAGGCCGGCGAGGGTGGCGCTGAGGCCGCCGGTGCTTTGCAGCGTGCCGCTGTTGCTGAGTGTGGTGGCCTGCAAGGTCAGGGGGCCGGCGCTTTTCAGGCTGCCGTCGTTGGTCAGGGGGCCGGTCAGGGTAAGATCGAGGCCGGCGGCGGCCAGGGTGGCGGTACTGGTATTGTCGAGGCTGGCCAGGGCGGCGGTCAGGCTGCCGTTGCTGGCGATGACGCCGCCGTTGCTGACGGCGCCGGCCTGCAGCATGGCGTCGCCCAGCGATTCGATGCGGCCGGTATTGCCGATGGCGCCCGCCACGGTAAGCCCCAGGGTGGTGCCGGCGCTGATGGTGCCGGTATTGGCGAGGCTGGTGATGGTGCCGGTGGGAATGGCCCCCGCCGTGATGAGGCCGTCATTGCCGATGGCGCCGTTGCGCAGGGTCAGGTCGCCGCTCGTCTGGATCAGGCCCGAGGCGGCGTTGGTGAGGCTGGCCTGCCCGGTGGACAGGGGGCCCTGGGCGATCAGGCCGCCGGCATTGGTCAGGGTGCCGCTGATGTCCAGCGTCAAGGCGCCACCGGCCTGGATCAGGCTGCCGGCGCTATTGTTCAGGCTGGCCAGGGTGAGGGCGGTATCGCCGCCGACCACCACGGTGCCGCTGTTGCTGAAGCTGTCGCTGCCGGTCAGGTCCAGGGTGGTGCCGGCGCTGATGGCGCCGCTGTTGGTGATCTGGGTGAACTGGCCGTTCAGGGCGCCGTTGCTGGCGATGGTGCCGCTGTTGGCCAGGGCGTTGCCGCTTTTCAGGGTGGCGTCGCCCAGCGCCTCCAGCGCACCGGCGTTGATCAGGCCGTCGCTCAGTGTCAGGCCCAGGGTGGTGCCGGCCAGGATCTGACCGCCGGCGGCATTGTTCAGGCCGATAAAGGAAAGGGTCAGGCTGCCGCCGCTGCTGATGGCGCCGCCGTTGCTGGCGTTTTGCGCCTGCAAGGCGGTATTGCCACCGCTGACGATGGTGCCGGTATTGGAGAAATCGCCGGACAGGGGCAGGTCCAGAGTGGTGCCGGCGCTGACGGTGCCGCCGTTATTCAGGCCGGCGGCGGTGATGGATAGGGCGTGGTTACTGGCGATGGCGCCGCTGTTGCTAAGGGTGTCGGGGGTGGTGACAATGATGTCGGCAGCGCTTTCGATGTGGCCGAGATTGGTGATGGCGGGGCTGGTCAGCGTCAGGCCGCCGGTACCGGACAGCAGAGCGCCGGTGGCGTTGTTCAGGCTGGCGAGAGAAAGGGCCAGGCTGCCGCCGCTGCTGATGGCGCCGCTGTTGCGGGTGTCTTGCGCCTGCAAGGTGGCCGTGCCGCCGCTCACCACAGTGCCGCTGTTGGAGAAATCGCCGGAAATCGGCAGGTCCAGGGTGGTGCCGGCGCTGATGGCGCCGCTGTTGGTGATCTGGGTGAACTGGCCGTTCAGGGCGCCGTTGCTGGCGATGGTGCCGCTGTTGGCCAGGGCGTTGCCGGAAAGAATGGCTTTGCCCGGAGCGGTGATATGGCCACTGTTGGTTAAAGTGCCGCTGATGGTATCGAGGGTTAAATCCTCTCCGGCGGCCAGGATGCCACTGTTGTCGAGGCTGGTCAGGGCCATGTTGATGTCGGCGGCATTGGCGATGGTGCCGCTGTTGCCGACGTTGCCGCCCTGAAGCGTCAGGGCGCTGTCGCTTTCGATCGTGCCGCCGTTATCAAGACTGGTGGCCGCGGATAGATTCAGAATTCCGGCGGCGCTGATCGCACCCTGGTTGGAAATGGTGCCGCCGCTGACGATCAGTGCTTGTTGTGACGACAACACCGCCTGGGGGCCATTGGTTAGATTAAGCGCGGACAGCGTGGTGCCTTGGCCAGCCCTTATTGTACCTTCGTTATCGATCCGAGGGGCTGTGGCCGAGAGTGTGCCTGACGTGGTGACTGTGGCGCTGCCGGTGTTGGTTATTGCTCCGGTGGAGGAAAGGCCGACAGTCTGCCCAGCTTGTATCAGACCACTATTGGCGATGGTGCCGCCCGAGATATTTAAGGCGCCGGTGCCAGCGGAGACTTGGCCCGACGGATTGATGCCGGCGCTGATGCTGCCGCTGTTGCTTACGCTTTGCGCGGTGATGGTGACGGCGCCGGCGGTGCCCAGGGCGCCCGAGATCTGAGCCGAGGCGCCGCCGAGGGAAAGATCGCCGCCAGCATAAACGGTGCCGGGCACCGTCACCGTGCCGGAGGCCGAGGCCAGGCCAAGGGCGCCGCCGCTGCGCAGGGTGGTGACCTGGATCTGCCCATCGGCGCCGATGCTCAAGCTGTTGGCGGCGTCCACCTCGCCTTGCAGATTGACGCCCACCCCCTTGTCGGTGCCCACCAGGGTGATGCGGTTGGCGTACATGCCGCCGAGCGCGGTGGAATCGATGGAGACGCCGCTGCTGGCGGTGCCGTTGCCGGTCAGGGTGCGCCCGGCATAATCGAACTGGCCGGCGCCGGTGAAGATGCCCAGCTGCTGGCCCTTGATGGCGGCGTTCAGGGTGGCTGTGCGGCTGACGATATCGAAAATATCCTGACCGGTGACATCCAGGGTGGCACCGTCGATGCTGACGGCGCCCTGTTGCACGGAGAAGCCCCGCAGGCCGCCATCGCTGTCGATGAGGGGGGTGCCGGTGGTCAGGGTGACGCGTGGCGTGTTGATGAAGCCGCAGCCCTGGCAGGTGATGCCGTTGGAATTGGCCAGGATGAATGAGGCAGCGGGGCCGAACACCTCGGTGGCGCCCTGCAGCAGCGAGGTGGAGGAACCGGTGACCTCGGCCAGAATGGTGCTGGCGCTGCCACCGCCCAGGTTGGGGTTGCCGAGAATGGCTCCCCCCAGTTTGGAGACGCCGGTGGTGGCGCTGTTGTTCAGCACCACGCCGTTGCTGCCCACGTTGAACTGGGTGAACTGGTTGTGCGACAGGCCGGCGCCGTTGGGGGCGGTAATATTGACGATGGGTACGCCGTTGGGGGCGGTCAGTACGCCGGGGCGCTGGCCGCTGGCGGCGGCATCGGCGGTGATGCCGCCGGCATTGGCGATCATCGGGTCCAGCAGCAGATGCAGGGCCAGCAGGGTGCTGAGCAGCGAACGGGCGAATTGGAGAGCGGCGCGCATCACAGGATCACCACCAGGGAGAAGGTGAGCAGATGGGAGGGCGGTGAAATCAGCGCCGGATGGGCCAGCGCCCAGGCGTAGGTCAGATCGCCTTCCAGCCGCTCGCCGCCCAGGCGCAGGCCGATATCGGCGCCGGACAGGCGGCCGGGGGTGGCGCTGTCGGGCTGGAAGTGCGTGATGGTGCCGATATCGTAGCCGGCGAAGGGATGCAGGGCGCCCAGGGCGCGGTCGAGAGCGGCGGCGCCGGTGGGCAGGGCCAGCGACAGCTCGTTGCGCACATAACCGCCACGGTTGCCCAGCAGCACCTGATCGCGGTAGCCGGTCACCGTGCTGGCGCTGCCGATGGAGATCTGCTCGGGCGCATAGAGGGAATCGTGGGTCCATTGCCCATGCGCGGTGGTGGACCAGTCGAAGGCCAGGCCGGCCAGGGAAAGGGGGTGGCCGTAGGAAAGATCGGCCTCCTCCTTGGTGAACTGGGCCTTGGGCAGATTGGGCCAGGAAGGATCGTTGCGCGCCCCCCACACATGCAGGCCACCGATTATTTTGGCGGAGTCGTGCAGCACGCCGCCCGCCACGCGGCGCACATCGTCCAATCCGCCTTGTACCGTTGCCAGCTTGGGGCTGGAACTGTTGATCAGCATGCCGGCGATGTTGTTCTGCACGCTTTCATAACCGGTCGACAGGCTGGCGTAGGTTTTGCTGTCGCCATCGCGGTGCAGCAGCCGGTCCACTCCCAGGGTCAGGGCCCGCTGGCTGCCGTCGCCGGCATAGATTTGGTTCTGGCCCATCACCAGACTGCGGTATTCCATGACATTGGCGCTCAGATTGAGGCGCCAGTCGCCATAGGGCACCGAGCCGGTGGCGGTCCAGCTGCGGCTGGCTCGTTCCGAGGAGTTGTCGAGAAAGCTCTGGCTGTGATCGATCTCGAAATCGTCGTCGAGGCCGAGGGCGTCCTCGATCTCGGCGGTACCCTTGGCCTGGGCCTGGCCGGTCAGGGTCTGGCCCGAATTGTCGAAGCCGGCGGTGACGCGCCAGCTCTTGGCCGGCGTGTTGCTGAGGGCGATGATGGTTTCGCCGGGGTGGTCGCCGGGAATCAACTGCATTTGAGCGTTGTTGGCCCGCAGTCGGTTGATCTGATCAATACCCTGTTCCAGGTCGCGCAGATTGAGCGGCGGCGGGTTGGCGCCGTCGGCGTCCGGGGTGTGGGGGAAGGCGGCCAGCACCTCCGATTTATCGTTGGCGGCCTTGCCGTTCCAGCGGAACCCCTGGATGCGGCCTTCGATCACCTGGAGGATCAGATGGCCGCCGCTCACATTCTGCTGCGGCAGCACGGCGCGGGTGGTGACATAACCTCGGCTGCCGTAAAGATCGGTGACGGCGCGGATCAGGGCGTTGATGTCGTCGATGGTGACGCAGCGGCCGAGATAGGGCGCGGCCAAGCCGGCACGGTCAGCATCCGACAGCAGGCTGGCTCCGGCGAAGGTGACCTGGCGCAGGGTGAAGCACACCGTGCCGGGATTGACGGGATGCGCCGTCGGCGGCGCCTCCCCGCCGGCGGCGGGAGGCTGTTCCGTCTGCCAGCGTTGGCGCTGCATCTGATCGAATTGCTGCTGCTGCAACTGCTGGATCTGATTTTGCTGCTGCAGCAGCTGATGGGGAACCGCCTGCGCCCGTGCGGGGGCTCCCATCGTCAGCGCGAGCGGCGCGGCACAAAGCCCCACTACCGCAAGCGTGTGCCACCAGCGACGAAACACACGCTTTCGCGGCTGAATCTTGCCATCGCAAGCTTCAGACGAATGATTTGCCGACATGATGCCCTTCTTACGCCCAAGAATCCATCCAGGCTTTGTTCAAGCCGGGAGTATCTACACATCAATGCAACTTAGAAGGATGAAACATATTTACTATCGGCGTGTAAATAATACAATCGTCATAACGCCGGCGGGGCGGCTACAGCTCTGTGATGAAGGCGGCGGGGTCGGCGGCGGCGGGCGGGGCGGGGAGGGCTGTCGGGGTGCCGAGATAGAGGAAGCCGACGATCTGGTCGTCGTTGTCCAGGCCCAGGGCCTGGTGCAGGCCGCGGTCGAACATCGGCCAGCCCGAGCGCCAGATGCCGCCGAAGCCCTGGGCCTGGGCCGCCATCTGCATGGCCATCACCGCGCAGCCCGCCGTCAGCTGCTGTTCGAGGCGGCCGACGATGTGGTGCGGGCGGTGGCGGGCCACGGCCACCACCACCAGCGGGGCGCGCAGCGGCATGCCGGCGGCGCGGGCCACGATGTCGGCGCCCCGCCCGCTCTGTTCGGCGGCGGCGGCCATCAGGGCGCCCAGCCGCCGCCGTCCGTCGCCGCGCGCCAGCAGGAAGCGGTAGGGGCGCAGGCGCAGGAAATCGGGGGCGCGCAGGGCGGCGCGCAGAATGGTCTCCAGGGCCTCGCCCTCCGGGGCCGGATCGCCGAGGGCGGCGCAGGAGCGGCGCTGCAGCAGCAGGGTCAGGGCCTCCATGCCGGCCCCTCGCCGCCGTCGAGGGTTTCGCCGGCGCGCAGGCGGCGGCGGATCTCCATCAGGCCGGCATCCAGCCGTTGCAGGCGGGCCAGGGTGGCCCGCTCGGCGGCGCTGGTTTCAAGCACCGCCCGCACGGCGCCGTTGCCCACCACCAGCCGCCGTCCGCCCATCAGGGCCAGGATGGGATCGTGGGTGGAAACCAGCACGATCTTGTCGCGCGCCGTCAGCAGGGCCAGGGCCTTGCCGCGGTCGATGCCGGCATTCTCGATCTCGTCGATCAGCACCACCGGCGAGGCCGACAGCAGGGCGGTGTCGGCGATCATCAGGGCCCGGCTCTGGCCGCCGCTCAGTTGCGTCAGGGCGGTGTCGGCCTGAAACGGCTCGCCGGCCAGGGTGTTGGCGCAGGCCAGCACCTCGGCCGCCACCCGTTCGGGCGCCGCCACCCGGCGGCAGGCGGCATGCAGGGCCAGGAAGGCCGCCACCGTGAGATCGACGACGAAATTCATGTTCTGCGACACCTGGGCGATGAGAGGCCGGTGGGAGCCGAAGCGCCAAGCGGGATCGGGGGCGGCGCCGTTCACCAGCACCCGCCGCCCCGAGGGGGTATCGGCCTGGGCCAGGCATTCCATATCGGCCAGCAGGCGGCTTTTGCCCGAACCGGTGGGGCCGACGATGCAGAGGATATCGCCGGGGCGAAGCTCCAGGCGCAGCCGCTCCGGGGCGCCGTCCTTGTCGCGGCCGCCCAGCAGGGTGAGCGAGGCGATGGCCGGGGCCTCGGGGCGGGATTGGCCGGCGGCGGCGGGCCGCAGCCGGGGCGGCAGGGGGGTATCGGTCATGATGCGGCCTCCGGGAACGCCATTTTGCGCACATTGCCGCGCTGATGCTCGCGGCCGATGCTGGTTTCGCCGATGCAATAGGGGCAGACGGCGGAGGGCATGGAAAACCGCAGGCGGCTGCCCTCCAGCCGTTCCACCAGGGGTGCGCGGGCGAAATGGTGGCCCAGTTCCATGGCCCCCTGGCCGGTGATGCCGTTGAAGGGCAGCAGCAGGGCCTGGGGATTGGCGGCCTGGACGTTGAAGGCGAACACCTCGCGCTCGGCCTGGCTGACGATATCGCCCTTGGTGATGACCACGATATCGGCCAGCTTCAGCATGGGGCCGATCTTGCGCGGGGTATGCACCCCCGAGAGGGTATCGACCACGCACACACCAAGGGCGGCCTGAAGATGGGGCGAGCAGCGGTTGCACAGCCCGGCGCTTTCGGCGATCAGCAGATCGATGCCGCGCCCGCGCGCCCAGTCCAGGCAATCATCGATATTGCTGACGAAGAAATGATCGGGGCAGAGGCCGCCCGACAGCCCGGCCACCACCGGCAGTCCGGCCCGGGCGTAGGTGTCGTCGTCGCTGGTGGCCAGGGCGTCGAACTTCACCACGCCGATGCGGCCGGCGCGCTGGCCCAGGGCGGCGGCGGTTTTCAGCACCACGGCGGTTTTGCCCACCGAGGGCGGGCCGGCAACGGTGATCACCCGCATGGCGTGCGCTCCAGATGCCGGGCGGCCAGGGCCCGCACGCTTTTGCCCAGCCGCGCCGTGGCGGGATGGCGCACCGCCTCCCAGCCCGGCCAGGCGAGACGGGCGCCGGGCGGCAGCGCCGGCGGCAGATCCGGGCACAGGGCGGGATAGCGGTTGTGGTTCAACAGCGCGGCCAGGCCGGGGCCGTGAAAATGGCGGATCAGCCCCTCCAGGCGCGGGCGCCGCGCCTGTTGCGCCGTCAGCCACAGCGGATAGGCCAGGGCGCCGTCGGCGGGCCAGATCACCTGGGTTGCGGCACGGCGCGGACAGAGATCGGCCAGCGACCAGGGCAGCACGTAAAGGCCGCCCACCGAGGCCTCGCTGCCGGCCAGGCGCGGCATCTGCGCCGAATGCAGCAGGGTGGGCACGTTGGCCAGCAGCCGCTCCAGCCCCTCCAGGCCGAATTTCCGGGCCATGGCCAGCAGAAAAAAGTGATTGAGCTGGCGCCAGGGCCCCGGCCCCGGCGGCCGCCAGCCGCTGAACACCACCTGGCCCCGGTAGCAGGGCTCCAGCAGATCGGCCCAGCGGCCGGGCAGGGGCAGCGGCCCCAGTTTGGCGCGGTCGGCCAGCAGCACGAAGGGGGCCACGGCATAAACGCCGATCCAACCCTTGGGGTCGATCAGCCCGGCCTCGGTGAACACGGCGGCGCTGGTCTCCGGCTGGCAGCCGCTGAAGGCGCCGCCCTCCACATGGCGGCGATGGAAGGCGCGGTTGAAGGCGTTGCCCTGCTCCGACGACACCAGAAGGCCGGGATACTCGGCCAGGGTGCGGATGAAGCGCAGGCGCTGGAAGGGGCCGGGGCTGCCCTGGCCCTGGGGCATGCAGGCGCGCAGGCCGCCCTGGGCGGCCAGCAGCGCCGCCACGCCGTCGCGCACCGGCTGGCGCACCGGCACCGGCACGGTGCCGAGAAAATCCCAGCCGCGGGCGCCGCCGCGCGGGAGGCCCTCACCGCCGAAAGGCGAGGTGACTGTTGTGTCGCCGAAAGGCGACGGGATGTCGGCGCTCATGCCGCCCGTCCCTGGCGGCGCAGGCTGTATTCCACCACATGGCCCAGCACCGCATCCTGTTCCAGGCCCCATTGGCGGGCGGCCAGGCAGATGGCGCCGCTGCGGCCGATATGGCAGCAGAGGTTGAATTCCAGAAACACCCGCCGCCCGGTGGCCGGATCGAAGCGGTAATCGAGGCGCAGATAATCCATCGGCCCCACCGCCTGCCACAGGGCCTGCACATCGGCCAGGAAGCCGGCTCCGGCGGCGCCGGGGTCGAACATCTCGTAGCCCAGGGGGTCGTCGCGCTTCAGATCCTCGGTGATGATGCCGCCGGCCTGGTCCGAGCCGGGGCGCACCACGCCGAGAACGATGGGGCGGCGGCCGCCCAGCACCGGCACGGTGAGGTCGAGGCCGGGGGCGTACCGTTCCACCAGCACCGCCATGCCGCGCGCCATCAGGGCGCGGGCGGCGGCGGCGGCCCCGGTCCAGTCGTCCTGGATCGAATGCGGGCCGATGCCTTCCGAGGCGGCGCCGAAACGGTTCTTGACGAAATAGGGGCCGGGGAAGGCCGGCGGGCGCTCCAGCTCGGCGGGGGCGTTATAAACCGCGCCCTCGGCCACCGGCAGCCCGGCCGAGCGCAGGGCCAGCTTGGCGAACCATTTGTCCTCGGCCAGGGCGCGCACATTGGCCGGGGCCCCCACCACCGGCAGGCCGAGAGCGGCGCAGCTGGAGGCCACGAAGATCTCGGGCGTGTGCATGGGCATGCGGTTGAGCAGGGAAAACACCAGATCGGTGCCGGCGGCCTCGGCGGCCAGGCCATGCGCGGTATCGGCGGTGCGCACCTTGTAGCCCAGGCCGCTTAAGATCCGCCACAGGCGATGGTAATAGGCGGGGTAGCCGCCGTCGCCGGGATAGGCGCGGCAGAGATAGGCCGGGGCCGCCGGCGCGTGCCGGGCCAGCAGCAGCAGGCGGGTGGCGGGCGTCCGGGGCGGACGCAGGATCAGATCGGGGACGGACGGCAGAACCATCATGGGGTTCGCTCCTCTGCGGCGCGGCCAGGTGACGGAGGAGGACAAAGCAAACGCCGGGCCAGCGCCGGAGCCGGGGTTTGCCGGCGTTTCCGGGCGGGCTTCGTTCCAAACGGTACGATTGCCGCGGCGGGGATGTTCGGAAATGTGCGCTTGGCCGGGGGGCGGGCATCCGGCGGCGGTGCCGGAACTGGCCCGGCCTTTGCTTAAAACGGCGCGGCACAAGCCGAGGAGGAACGGATGACGCCATCCTGCCGCGATACCCGCAAGAGGAGCCTGGCGCGGCCCTGGTATTTGCGCCGCCTGTCGCGCCGCCGCCGCTGGTGGTTCCGTCCGCTCTACGAACTGGAGCTGCTGGCGGCGGCGGTGCTGGGATTGCGCTGGCTGATCGATGCCTGAACCGCGATAAAAAAGCCACGCCGGGCTCTCTCTCCGCCCCGGCCGGTTTGCCGCGCTTGACCCCACTCCGCCCGCCGCTTACTTTGATGCCCCCGATCCCCGGGGCGATTTCAAAGCAGAAACACGGCGGTTTTCCATGGCACAGCAGCGGCCAAGTTTCCAATCCCTGATCCTGACGCTTCAGGCCTTCTGGGCCGAGCAGGGCTGCGTGATCCTTCAGCCCTACGACATGGAGGTGGGCGCGGGCACCTTCCATCCCGCCACCACGCTGCGGGCCCTGGGGCCGGAAACCTGGCGGGCCGCCTATGTGCAGCCGTCGCGCCGCCCCAAGGACGGCCGGTACGGCGAAAACCCCAACCGTCTGCAGCACTACTATCAGTTCCAGGCGCTGCTGAAGCCCTCGCCCGATGGCGTGCAGGAGCTCTATCTGGAAAGCCTGCGCCGTTTGGGCATCGATCCCCTGGCCCACGACATCCGCTTCGTCGAGGATGATTGGGAAAGCCCCACCCTGGGCGCCTGGGGCCTGGGCTGGGAAGTGTGGTGCGACGGCATGGAGGTGACCCAGTTCACCTATTTCCAGCAGGTGGGCGGCATCGAATGCAGCCCGGTGGCGGCCGAGCTGACCTACGGCCTGGAACGTCTGGCCATGTATATCCAGGGCGTGGAAAACGTCTACGACCTCGATTTCAACGGCGCCGGCGTTTCCTACGGCGATGTCTTCCTGCAGGCCGAACGGGAATATTCGGCCCATAACTTCGAATTTGCCGATACCGAGATGCTCTACCGCCATTTCTTCGACGCCGAAAAGGAATGCCAGTCGCTGCTGGCCGCCGGTCTGGCCCTGCCGGCCTATGATCAGTGCATCAAGGCCAGCCACCGCTTCAATCTGCTGGATGCGCGCGGCGTCATCTCGGTGACCGAGCGCCAGGCCTATATCGGCCGGGTGCGCGCCCTGGCCAAGGCCTGCTGCGAAGGCTGGATGGCCTCGCGCCAGCCCGCCGGCAAGGAGGCGTGATCATGGCCGAATTTCTGCTTGAGCTGCTGTCCGAGGAAATTCCCGCCCGAATGCAGGCCCGCGCCGCCGAGGATCTGGCCCGTCTGGTGGGCGAGGGGCTGAAAAAGGCCGGGCTGTCGGTGGAGCGTTGCCGCACCTTCGCCACGCCGCGCCGCCTGACCCTGGTGATCGACGGCCTGCCCGAGGCCACTCCGGATGTGGCCGAGGAACGGCGCGGGCCGCGCGTCGGCGCTCCCGCCCAGGCCCTGGAGGGCTTCCTGAAGGGGGCCGGCCTGACCCTGGAGCAGTGCGAACAGCGCGATACCGGCAAGGGCGTGTTCTATTTCGCCCAGCTGCGCAAGCCGGGCCAGCCCACCGCCGCCCTGCTGCGGACGGTGGTCGAGCAGGTTCTGGCCGATTTCCCCTGGCCCAAATCCATGCGCTGGGGGGCGCATGCCGTGCGCTGGGTGCGGCCGCTGCAAAGCATTCTGGCCCTGTTCGGCGGCCAGGTGGTGCCCGTCAGCTTCGGGCCGGTAACGGCGGGCGACAGCACGGTCGGCCACCGCTTCCTCAGTCCGGCCCGTTTCTCCGTGCGCGATTTCGCCGATTACGCCGCCAGGCTGGCCGCCGCCGAGGTGATGCTGGATCCGGCGGCGCGCAGCCAGGCCATTCTGGCCCAGGCCGAGGCGGCGGCGCGGGCCGAAGGCTTCGCCCTGCGCCCCGACGAGGGGCTGCTGGCCGAGGTGGCCGGGCTGGTGGAATGCCCGGTGGTGCTGGCCGGCAGCATCGACGCCACCTTCATGGACGTGCCCGACGAGGTGCTGATCACCTCCATGCGCTCGCACCAGAAATATTTCTCGCTGCTGAAGGCCGACGGCCGTCTGGCCAACCGGTTCCTGGTGGTCAGCAACATGAAGACCGCCGACGGCGGCAAGGCCATCGTGGCCGGTAACGAGCGGGTGCTGCGCGCCCGCCTGTCCGATGCCAAGTTCTTCTGGGATACCGACCGCAAGCACCGGCTGGAATCGCGCCTGCCCAAGCTGGCGGAGCGGCTTTACTACGCCAGGCTGGGCACCATGCAGGACAAGGTGGAGCGGGTGGCGGCGCTGGCCCGGCACCTCACCTTTTATATCGACGGCGCCGCCGTGGAGCCCACGGTGCGGGCCGCCCGTCTGGCCAAGGCCGATCTGTCGTCGGAAATGGTCGGCGAGTTCCCCGAACTGCAGGGAGTGATGGGCCGCTATTACGCTCTGAACGACGGCGAGGCGCCCGAGGTGGCCGAGGCCATCGCCGAGCATTACGCGCCGCAGGGCCCCAACGACCGCTGCCCCACCGCCCCGGTCTCGGTGGCGGTGGCCCTGGCCGATAAGCTCGACAGCCTGGTGGGCTTCTTCGCCATCGATGAAAAGCCCACCGGCTCCAAGGATCCCTTCGCCCTGCGCCGCGCCGCCCTGGGGGTGATCCGCCTGATCCTGGAAAACGGCCTGCGCCTGCCGCTGCTGGCCTTCTTCAAGCTGGCCCATGGCGGCTACACCGTGCCGCTGGCCCAGGATGCCGACAAAACCGCCGCCGATCTGATGGCCTTCTTCGCCGATCGCCTGACCGTGGCCCTGCGCGAGCAGGGGGTGCGCCACGATCTGATCGCCGCGCTGCTGGCGCAAGGCGGCGAGGACGATCTGGTGCGGCTGTCGGCCAAGGTGGCGGCCCTCAAGGATTTCGTCGCCTCCGAGGATGGCGCCAATCTGCTCATCGCCTATCGCCGCGCCGCCAATATCGTGCGCATCGAGGAAAAGAAGGACGGCAAGGCCCAGGACGGCGCCCTCGAGGCCGCCCTTCTGGCCGAACCCGAGGAACAGGCCCTGGCCCAGGCCCTGGCCAGCGTGAAACCGGCGGTGGAGGCGGCCCTGGCCGCCGAGCAGTACGGCACCGCCATGGCCGAACTGGCCCGGCTGCGCCGCCCGGTGGACGCCTTCTTCGACAAGGTGACGGTGAACTGCGAGGCGGCCGACACCCGCGCCAACCGGCTGCGGCTGCTGGGCCTGATCGGCGGCATCATGGAAGAGATCGCCGATTTCGCCCAGGTGGAAGGCTGATTAAATAACATCTTTCTTATAAACCCTGGATTCTTCAGGGGCGATCACGGAATACTGGAAGGGACCGGGGGGAAAACCCCGGCGCCCGGCTTTATTCGTTTGGCGGCCGGCAGGCCGCGGGTCTGGAGGATGCGATGACCAAGTGGGTATATGCGTTCGGCAACGGTCGGGCCGAAGGCCGTTCCGATATGAAGAACCTGTTGGGGGGCAAGGGCGCCAATCTGGCGGAAATGGCCAATCTGGGCCTGCCGGTACCGCCCGGCTTCACCATCACCACCGAGGTCTGCACCGCCTATTACGCCAACGCCAACACCTATCCCGCCGCGCTCAAGGGCCAGGTGGAGGCCGCCCTGGCCCAGGTGGAGGAGATCATGGGCTGCCGTTTCGGCTCGGTGGATAATCCGCTGCTGGTGTCGGTGCGCTCGGGCGCGCGGGCTTCCATGCCGGGTATGATGGACACCGTGCTCAATCTGGGCCTGAACGACCAGACGGTGGAAGGGCTGGCCAGACGCAGCAACGATCCCCGCTTCGCCTATGACAGCTACCGCCGCTTCATCCAGATGTATTCCGACGTGGTGCTGGGGGTGGAGCACCATCACTTCGAGGATATCCTGGAAACCCACAAGCAGGACCGCGACCTGCACCAGGATACCGACCTTGCCGCCGAGGACTGGAAGCAGGTCATCGTCGCCTACAAGGCCAAGGTGGAGCAGGAACTGGGCCGCCCCTTCCCGCAGGAGGTGGGCGAGCAGCTGTGGGGCGCCGTGGGCGCGGTGTTCGGCTCGTGGATGAACCAGCGCGCCATCACCTACCGCCGCCTGCACGATATTCCGGCCGAGTGGGGCACCGCCGTCAACATTCAGGCCATGGTGTTCGGCAACATGGGCGAGGATTGCGCCACCGGCGTGGCCTTCACCCGCAATCCCTCCACCGGCGAGAACATGTTCTACGGCGAGTATCTGGTGAACGCCCAGGGCGAGGACGTGGTGGCGGGCATCCGCACGCCGCAATACCTGACCAAGGCGGCGCGTCTGGCCGCCGGGGCCGAGGCGCCGGCCATGGAAGAGGTGATGCCGGTGGTGTTCGCCCAGCTCTGCCAGGTGCGCGAAACCCTGGAACGCCACTTTACCGACATGCAGGACATCGAGTTCACCGTTCAGCAGTCGAAGCTGTGGATGCTGCAGACCCGCACCGGCAAGCGCACCGCCGCCGCCGCCCTGAAGATCGCCGTGGACATGGCGCAGGACGGGCTGATCAGCAAGGAGCAGGCGGTGCTCAGGGTGGAGCCCTCGGCGCTGGATCAGCTGCTGCACCCCACCCTTGATCCCAACGCGCCGCGCACGCTGCTGGCGCGCGGCCTGCCGGCCTCGCCGGGGGCGGCGTCGGGCCGGGTGGTGTTTTCGGCCGAGGATGCCGAAGCCTGGGCCAAGGCCGGCGAAAAGGTGATCCTGGTGCGCATCGAAACCAGCCCCGAGGATATCGGCGGCATGCATGTGGCCCAGGGCATCCTGACCTCGCGCGGCGGCATGACCAGCCACGCCGCCGTGGTGGCGCGCGGCATGGGGCGGCCTTGTGTGTCCGGCGCCGGCGAACTGCGCATCGATTACCGGGCCAAATGCTTCAAATCCATGGGCCAGGTGGTGAAGGAGGGCGATGTGGTCACCCTCGACGGCGCCACCGGCGAGGTCATGCTGGGGCATGTGCCCACCGTGCAACCGGAACTGACCGGCGATTTCGGCACCCTGATGGCCTGGGTCGACGCCATCCGCACCATGAAGGTGCGCACCAACGCCGAAACCCCCAAGGATGCCCGCACCGCCCGTAATTTTGGTGCCGAGGGCATCGGCCTGTGCCGCACCGAGCATATGTTCTTCGATCCCACCCGCATTCTGGCGGTGCGGGAAATGATCCTGGCCGCCGACGAGGCGGGCCGCCGCGCCGCCCTGGCCAAGATCGAACCCTTCCAGAAGAATGATTTCGTGGAACTGTTCGAGATCATGCAGGGCCTGCCGGTGACCATCCGCCTTTTGGACCCGCCGCTGCACGAGTTCCTGCCCACCACCGATGAGGAGATGGCGGAAGTGGCGGCGGCGGCGGGCACCGAAATTGCCGCCGTGCGCAGCCGCAACACCCAGCTGCACGAGGCCAATCCCATGCTGGGGCATCGCGGCTGCCGCCTGGGCATCACCTATCCCGAAATCTACGAGATGCAGGCCCGCGCCATCTTCCACGCCGCCGTCGAGGTCTCGCAAAAGACCGGCAATCCGGTGGTGCCGGAGGTGATGATCCCGCTGGTGGGCATCAAGGCCGAGCTCGACATGCTGAAGACGGTGGTGGATCAGGCCGCCCAGCAGGTGTTCGCCGAAACCGGGATGACCCTGCACTATCTGCTGGGCACCATGATCGAGCTGCCGCGCGCCGCCCTGCAGGCCGGCAAGATCGCCGAAACCGCCGAATTTTTCAGCTTCGGCACCAACGACCTCACCCAGACCACCCTGGGCATGAGCCGCGACGATTCCGGCCCCTTCCTGCAGATCTACCGCCAGAAGGGGGTGTTCGAGCATGATCCCTTCGCCACCCTCGACCAGGAGGGCGTGGGCGAACTGATCCGCATTGCCGCCGAACGCGGACGCGCCACCCGTCCGGATATCAAGCTGGGCATCTGCGGCGAGCATGGCGGCGATCCCGCCTCCATCGCCTTCTGCCAGTCGGTGGGGCTGACCTATGTGTCCTGCTCGCCCTACCGCGTGCCCATCGCCCGTCTGGCGGCGGCGCAGGCGGCGTTGCGGGGGTAATACCGGCCAACCGTTGAAATGACTCGTTGGCCGGTCTCCAGCGAGCATTGAGCGAGCGGCCAAGGCGGCGGATGCCGCCGCCCGGCGAGGGACGGTACAACCGGTCAATTCATTGGCCGGTTGGTATAAATCAGCCGGCGTTTTTTATGCCGAGCCTCTGCGGGTGCAGAGGCTCGGCATTATTTTTTTCAGGCGGCGATGGTGGGGAAGGATCCCGGCGGAGCCGTGCCGCTGTCTCCCTCAGGAGGCCGGAGCCTGCGGCGGGGCGATCCAGCCGCCGCCCATGGCCAGGAACAGCTGGGCGCTGTCGGCCAGGCGGTCGGCGCGGGCGCGCACGGCGCCCAGGCGGGCCTGCTGATCCTGACGTTCGGCGTCGAGCACCTGCAGGATGCCGGCATCGCCGGCGCTGTAGCTGAGGCGGGCCACCTTGAGCGAGGCATCGGCCGCCGCCACCGCCCGCGCCTGATCGGCGCTTTCCTCGGCATCGTGGCTCAAGGCCTGCAGGATATCGGCCACCTGGGTGAAGGCGGCCAGCACCGTCTGTTCGTACTGGGCGCGGCTGGCCTCGAAGGCGGCGCGGGCCGCCTGTTCGTTGGCGGCCAGGATGCCGCCGTGGAACAGCGGCGCCAGCAGGCCGCCGCCGACATCGCCGGCGCCCGAGGCCATGCGGAACAGCTGGTCGGGCTTCACCGATTGCAGCAGCAGGCTGCCCGACAGGGTGATGTCGGGGTAGCGTTCGGCCTGGGCCACGCCGATGGCGGCGCTGGCGGCATGCAGGCGGGCCTCGGCGGCCAGAATGTCGGGGCGCTGGCGCACCAGGGCCGAGGGCAGGCGCAAGGGCAGGGGGGTGGGCAGGGCCAGGCCATCCAGGGCGAAGCCGGGGGGGCTCCAGTCGGCCGGGCTGTGGCCGGTCAGCAGGGCCAGGGCATGGCGGGCCACCGCCAGACGCTGGTGCAGGGGCGGCAGCAGGGTGCGGTCGCCGGCCAGCTGGCTGGCGGCGTGCAGCACGTCGCCGCGCCCCACCGAACCGGCGGCCTTGGCGGCGCGGGCCAGGGCCAGATTGCGTTCGTCGTCGGCGACGATGCCCTCCACGGTGCGGATCTGCGCTTCCAGCCCGGCGATCTCCACCGCCCGCAGCACCACATTGCCGGTCAGGCTGAGATAGGCGGCCCGCAACTGGTAGCCCTGTTCGTCGGCCTGGGCCTGGGCCGCCTCGGCGGTGCGGCGGTCGCGGCCGAAGAGGTCGAGGTCGTAGCTGACGGTGGGGCCCACCTGATAGAGGTTGAACACCGGATTGGGCCCCGACAGGCCATAGGCGGCCATGTTGAGTTTTTCCCGAGCGGCGCCGGCGGTGGCGTCGATCTGCGGCAGTTCGGCGCCGGCGGCGGCGGCGGCCAGGTTTTGCGCCCGCCGCAGCGAGGCCCGGGCCACCGCCAGGCTGCGGTTGCCGGCCAGGGCGGTTTTCAGCACGCGGTCGAGATCCTGGGAGCGGTAAAGGCGCCACCAGTCGGCATCGATTTTGGCGCCCAGGGCCAGGGCGGCGGGATCGCTCTCGTCCGGGGCGGTGTAGCCCTGCTGGGGGGGCGCGGGCGGCGGGCGGAAATCGGGGCCGGCGGTGCAGGCGGCCAGACCGGCGGCCAGGGCCAGCGGCGGCAGGGAGCGCAGGGCGCGGCGAAGAAGGGCGGGCATGGGGGGGAGTCCTTGCAAAATCAGTCCAGCGGCACGGTTTCGGCCGCGACCGGGCGTTTGCCGTTTTTCATCAAAAGCAGCATGGGCATGACCACCAGAACGATGACCATCATCAGGTGGAAGTCGTCGAGATAGGCGACCATGGCGGCCTGGCGGGTGATCTCGGCATTCAGCGCCGCCCATTGGCCGGTGGTGGCCGACAGCAGATGCAGCGGCCAGGCCAGGGGATTGTCGGGGCGCAGATGCTCCACCAGATTGGCGTGGGACACCTGGGTGTTCTCGGTCAGCAGCGCCTCGACGATGGAGATGCCGATGCTGCTGCCGATATTGCGCATCAGGCTGAAGATGGCGGTGCCGTCGGTCCGCAGGTGGTGGGCGATGGTGGCGAAGCTGACGGTGCTCAAGGGCACAAACACGAAGCCCAGCCCGAAGCCCTGCGACAGCCCGGAAATGATCACCGGGGCCATGCCCATGGAAAGATCGAAGCGGGTCATCTGCCACAGGGAGAAGGCGGTCATGGAAAGTCCGCCGAACAGGATCAGCCGGATGTTGACCTTGCCCAGCATGCGCCCCACCAGGATCATGGCGATCATGGTGCCCAGGCCGCGCGGCGCCGTGACCAGGCCGGTGGTGGTGACGGGGTAGGCGAACAGCCCCTGCAGCATGGGCGGCAGCAGGGCCAGGGTGGCGTAAAGGATGATGCCGACGAAGAAGATGAAGATCACCCCGGTGACGAAATTGCGGTCTTTGAGCAGGGTGCGGTTCAGGAAGGTGATGTGGCGGCTGGTGGCGGTATGCACGATGAACAGGTAGAAGCCCAGCAGCGAGAGGATGGCCTCGATCCAGATCTCGTTGGAGCCGAACCAGCCCTTGAGCTCGCCGCGGTCCAGCAGCATCTGCAGGGCGCCCACCCCCAGGCTGAGGGTGCCGAAGCCGAAGAAATCGAAGGGCAGCGCGTCGTCGCGGCGATGCTCGTGGATGAAGGCGGCGATGCCGAGAAAGGCCAGAATGCCCACCGGCAGATTGATGTAGAACACCCAGCGCCAGTTGTAATTGTCGGTCAGCCAGCCGCCCAGGGCCGGGCCCAGGATCGGCCCCACCATGATGCCCGCCCCCCACACCGCCATGGCCGAGCCATGCTTTTCCGGCGGGTTGATATCCAGCAGCACCGCCTGCGACAGCGGCACCAGGGCGGCGCCGCACAGGCCCTGCAGCAGGCGGAACAGCACGATCTGCCCCAGCGAGCCGGCCATGCCGCAGAGGGCCGAGGCCACGGTGAAGCCGGCCACCGAGATCAGGAACACCTTTTTGCGGCCGTAGCGCCCGGCCAGCCAGCCGGTGAGCGGCGTGGCGATGGCCGCCGCAACGATATAGGAGGTGAGCACCCAGGTGATCTGATCGGCCGCCGCCGACAGGCTGCCCTGGATATGGGGCAGGGCCACGTTGGCGATGGTGGTGTCCAGGGCCTGCATCACCGTGGCCAGCATGATGGACAGGGTGATGAGGCGGCGCTGGCCGGGCGTAAGATCGGCGGGGGCGGGATGGGGGCTTTGCATGGCGGCGGGCCTTTACTCCCTGGTGTCCGCCGGAGCGGCGAAGGCCTGGGATATGAGCCCGCTCAGCGAGCGGCTATGCCCGGTATCCACCTCCACATCGGCGCTCATGCCGGCGCTTAACGGGGCGTTTTTGGGCGGATTGTCGATTTCCAGCCGCACCGGCAGGCGCTGCACCACCTTCACCCAGTTGCCGGTGGCGTTCTCGGCCGGCAGCAGGGCGAAGGACGAGCCGGTGCCCGGCGACAGCGAGGCCACATGGGCATGGAAGACCCGGTCGGGGTAGGTGTCGATGCTGACGGTGGCCGCCTGGCCGGGCCGCATGTGCGTCAGCTCGGTTTCCTTGAAATTGGCCTCGATCCAGGGATGGGCGGTGGAGATCAGGGCGAACAGCGGCTGGGCGGTGGTGACATAGTCGCCGGCCTGCAGTTGGTCCACCTTGGTCACCATGCCGTTTTCGGGCGCCGTGACCGTGGTGTAGGAGAGGTTGAGCAGGGCCTTGTCGAGCGCGGCCTGGGCCTGCTGCACCAGGGGATGATCGTCGATGGCGCCATCGGGGCGGCCGCCCAGATCGGCCAGGCTGGCGGCGATGCCGGCCTGGGCGGCGGCCACCTGCTGGCGGGCGGTCTGCTGGACGTGCAGGGCCTGATCATATTGGGCGTGCGAGGCCACATCCAGCCCCAGCAGACGCTTCTGCCGGGCCAGTTCGCGCTCGGCATAGGCCAGGGTGTCGGCGGCGGCGGCCTGATCGGCCTGATGCTGGCGATACACCGCCTGGGCGGCCCGCACCTTGAGGCGGGCGGCGGCCAGGCTGGCGCGGGCCTGCTCGACGGCGATGCGGAAGGGGCGCGGATCCAGCCGGAACAGCACCTGGCCCCTCTTCACCGTCTGGTTGTCGTGCACGTCGATCTCCACCACGCGGCCGGGCACGTCGCAGCTGACCGCCACGCGGGCGGTTTGCAGATAGGCGTCGTCGGTGGAGACGTAGCGGCCGCCGCTCAAATACAGCAGGCCGCCGGCCAGCAGGGCGGCGGCGGGCACGCCGGCCATCAGGATCAGGCGCAGCCGCTGGCGCGGATCGCGGGGGGAGGGGGATTTAGGATGCGCAGTCATCGGAATGATCCTGGGAAAAGGCGGCGGGCAGATCTTCGGCCCGTTCCTGCCGGGAAAGATTGCAGTGAACCTGTTTCAGCAGCGTCATCAGCACCGACTGATCGGCGGCGGCCAGGCCGCTCAGGGCCTCGGCCCGCACCTCGGCCGACAGATCCTGGATCTGATCGAGCAGGGGCAGGGCCTTGTCGCACAGGAACAGGCGGCGCACGCGGCGGTCGCTGTCGTCGGCGCGGCGTTCCAGCCAGCCGGCGGCCTCCATGCGGTCGAGCAGGCGGGCCAGGGTGATGGGCTGCACCTCCAGCAGCTCGGCCAGCCGGGCCTGATTGAGGCCTTCCTGCCGGGCCACGTACAGCAGCGCCCGGCATTGCGCCAGCGACAGCCCGATACGGCGGGCGCGGTGGTTGAAGGTTTTGCGCAGCTGCCGGGCCACATCGCTGACCAGATAGCCGAAGGTGGGGTCGATAATGGTCGGTGTGTTAATCATAAGCATGCATATAATATGCATACATCCAAAGGCAAGGATGCGGAAGGATTATCCGAGAGGGATATTTTCCCGCGCCAGATCCAGCCAGGCCTGGGCGGCGGGGGACAGATGGCTGTTCTTGCGCCAGACCAGGGCGATGCGCCAATCGATGGCCGGGGCGCGCAGGGGGATGTTGCGGATGCCCTCGGCCTGGCGGTTGGCGGCGATCATGCGCGGCAGAAAGCCGATGCCCAGGCCCCCGGCCACCAGTTGGATGATGAATTCGATCTGGCTGGAGCGGGCGGTGACGGCGGGGGTGAAGCCCTGGCCGCGGCAGGCATCGAGGATGATGGGGTTAAGGGCGAAACCCTCGCCGAACAGGATGAAGGGCTGGTCGGCCAGTTCGGCCAGGGTCACGCTGGGGCGCGCCGCCAGGGGATGATCGGCGGCCACCAGCAGATCCAGGGGTTCGCAGCGGATTTCCAGGCTGTCGAACAGATCGCTGGCCGGCAGCAGGGTGGCGGCCATGTCCAGCTCGCGGGCCAGCAGCAGTTCCTCCAGGCGCTGGCTGCCCTGCTCCACCAGGCGGATCTCGATGGCGGGATGGCGGATGCGGAACACGGCGAACAGCGGCGCGAACAGGGTGTTGGAGCCGACGGCGGGCAAGCCCAAGCGCAGCAGGCCCTTTTCCAGGCCGCGGAATTCGTTCAGCTCGCGCACCAGGTCCTGGCGTTCGGCCAGCATGGTCACGGCGCGGCGGTAAACGATTTCGCCCGCCGCCGTCAGGTGGCTGTCGTGGCCCACGCGGTCCAGCAGCGGCAGGCCCAGTTCCTCTTCCAGCTGCTTCACCGCCTTGCTGACGGTGGATTGGGTGGCGAACAGGGTGCGCCCGGCCTGGGTGAAGCCGCCCTGGCGCACCACCTCGACAAAAGCCCGCAAGGTGCGCAGATCCATATCTATTCCAATCAAGACTATACACTATGAAGTCTATTCATTTTACGACTAATGTGGCCGGGAATATAGTCCCTCCATGATGTCGATGCATTTTTCCCAGGCCCGCGGTTTCACCCTGCCGCTGCGCCGTTTCGTGCGCTCCAGCCGCCTGGCCCAGGTGGGGCTGATGCTGGGGCTGTGGTGGGCGGGCTGTCAGCTCTCGCAGCATCTGGCCTTGCCGGTGCCGGGGGCCATCGTCGGTTTGGCCCTGGCCCTGGCCTTGCTGGCCAGCGGCCGCGTCAGCCAGGCCTCGCTGCGGCACGGCGCCAACTGGCTGCTGGCCGATATGCTGCTGTTTTTCGTGCCCGCCGTGCTGGCGGTGCTGAACCACCGCGAATTTCTGGGCCTGCTGGGGCTCAAGCTGCTGGCGGTGATCGCCTGCGGCACCATCGTGGTGATGGCGGTAACCGCCGTGGTGGTGGAGCTTTGCTTCCGCTGTCTGGAGCGGTAGGGCCATGATCGCCGCCCTGCTGCCGGCCGTGTTCTGGTCGGCCGTCACCATTCTGGGCTATTTCCTGGCCAAACGGCTGCACCACCGTTTGGGGCGCTGGTGGTCGTCGCCGCTGGTGCTGGCGCCGCTGGGGCTGATTGCCCTGGCCCTGGCCCTGCATGAAAGCTACCGCGCCTATATCGCCGGCACCCATTGGCTGGTCAGCCTGCTGGGGCCGGCCACGGTGGCCTTCGCCGTGCCCATCTGGGAACAGCGCGCCCTGATCCGCCGCGCCTGGCCGGTGCTGCTGGCCGGGGTGCTGGTGGGCAGCGTGACCGCCATGCTCACCGCCTGGCTGATGGCCCAGGCCCTGGGGCTGGATCCGCAATTGCGCCTAAGCCTGCTGCCCCGCTCCATGAGCACGCCCTTCGCCATGACCGTGTCCGGCGAGATCGGCGGCCTGCCCGATCTGACGGCGGTGTTCGTGGTGATCACCGGGGTGTTTGGCGCCATGGTGGGCGAGGTGATCCTGGCGGTGCTGCCGCTGCGCTCGGCCCTGGCGCGGGGCGCCCTGTTCGGCATGGGGGCGCACGGCGCCGGCGTGGCCAAGGCCCACGGCATCGGCCGCGAGGAAGGCACGGTGGCCGGGCTGATCATGGTGCTGGTGGGCCTGGTCAACGTGCTGGTGGCGCCGGTGCTGGCCAAACTGCTGTAGGCGGGCCGCCCAAACGTATAACAGACTCATTAAAATTCGATGTTTTTCCCCGGCGCGCCTTGCCGCCTTCCCGGTTCCGGCCTAGTGTGCACTGCACCATCGCGTTTCTCGGGCCGTTTCAAGGCCGGACAGCAGGAGGGATAAACCGTGAGCGATACGTTCTCGTTGAAGGGCAAAAAGGGCCTGGTTGTGGGCATCGCCAATGATCAGTCCATCGCCTATGGCTGCGCCAAGGCCATGCGCGAGCAGGGCGCCGAGCTGGCCGTGACCTACCTGAACGAAAAGGCCGAAAAGTGGGTGCGCCCGCTGGCCGAGGATCTGGGCGCCGAGCTGTTCCTGCCGCTGGACGTGGCCGTTGAAGGCCAGCTGGAATCGGTGTTCGCCCAGATCGAAAAAACCTGGGGGCGGCTGGATTTCGCCCTGCATTCCATCGCCTTCGCGCCCAAGGATGATCTGCACGGCCGCGTGGTGGATTGCTCTTCGGCCGGTTTCACCACCGCCATGGATATTTCCTGCCACTCCTTCATCCGCCTGGCCAAACTGGCCGAACCGCTGATGGACCAGGGCGGCAGCCTGATGACGGTATCCTACTACGGCGGCCGCAAGGTGGTGGAACATTACAACATGATGGGCCCGGTGAAGGCCGCCCTGGAAATGACCGTGAAATACATGGCCAGCGAACTGGGGCAGAAGGGCATTCGCGTCAACGCCATCTCGCCCGGCCCGCTGAAAACCCGCGCCGCCTCTGGCATCGACCATTTCGACGAACTGCTGGAATCCGCCGCCGCCCGCGCCCCGCAGCATCAGTTGGTGGGCATCGAGGATTGCGGCTCGGTGGCCGCCTTCCTGGCCGGCGAAGGCTCGAAAACCATCACCGGCACCACCCTGTTCGTGGATGCCGGCTACCATATCGTCGGCTGATCGCGAAATTCGCAAAAAAGCCTCGGGCCGCGTCTTTACAGACGCGGCCCTTTTGCCTTATATATCGGCCTCTTCCCACCGGCCCCGCCGCCGGCGGGCAGCGCGACGCGGGTGTAGCTCAATGGTAGAGCAGAAGCTTCCCAAGCTTACGACGAGGGTTCGATTCCCTTCACCCGCTCCAAATTTTCTCCAATAAAATCAACGAGTTGGCGTAGATCGAAAGATCGGGGACGCCACCCATTTATTGATTTATAAGGCGCTTGTAAGTCAATGATCGGGAATGCCTGGAAATTACGGTGACAGTGCACTTTATTCGTGTGATTCAAAACTAATTAAATGCACTGGCACCGTAATTCCAAATGCACTGGCACCGTAATTCCTGGAAGTCCTGTGGCGCCTGCTGTTGGCGGTCTATCATCGTGACGATCCCGACAGCCATGCCGGATGGATTTTCATCCTGCATTTCCTGGCGTTTTCAGCCCTGACGTATTTCGTCACCTGCTACAAGCCGAAGGGGGCGTGACTCCGGCGAAGGCTACATCGGCAGCACTCGCCCCTTGACTGTTATTCATTCCGTAACGCATAATACAAACCATGCCGATCAAGTCATATGCGGATAAGCGAAGCGCCGATTTCGCCGCCGGAAAGCGCATCAAGGAATTTCAGGCCTTCGAGCGGCAAGCGGTGAAGGCACTGACCAAGCTGAACGCTTCTGTCCGGCTGGTGGAACTGCGCAATCCCCCGTCCAACCGCTTCGAGGCGCTGGGCGGGGATCGCAAAGGGCAGTACAGCATCCGCATCAATGACCAGTGGCGCGTTTGTTTTCGCTGGGCCTTCAACGAGCCTATCGAGGATCGAGACCCCTTAATGATCCCTGGCGACGCCGTTGACGTCGAGATCACCGATTACCACTGAGGCCGCCATGAGCTATCCCGCCATCGATAACCTCCCCCCGATCCATCCAGGCGAAATCCTGCGTGATGAACTGGAGGCGCTGTCCATGAGCGCCCGCAAGTTCGCGGAGCATATTCATGTGCCCCCCAATGCGGTGACGGGCATCCTGAACGGCGACCGAGGGATATCCGCCCAAATGGCCCTCCGCCTGGGGCAGGCCTTCGGCACCGGCCCAGGCTATTGGATGCGGCTGCAAGATACCTACGAGGAGAAATGCGCCTGCGTTGAACTGATCGGCGTGCTGGAGCAGATTGGACGGTTGCCGGCGGCGGAGTGAGGCATTTTCTGAGGCTGAATTACCTTTTAGCTTCAGTGCGGCAATGCGCGGTGATCCGCGTTTCCAGTTCGGCCGCGCCGGTCAGGCTGGAGATGGAAACGCCGTCATCGGCGGCGGCACTCATTGCTTGGTGATTTCAAGTTTGGCGAGGTCGAAGCCCTGCGTCTGGAGGCGGCTCAGCAGCGCCTGGTAGGCGGCGGGGGCGACCGTTGGCGTGCGGGACAGCACCCACAGATATTTACGCCTGGGCTCGCTGATGGCGACGAGGCGGTAGCCGGGGTCGAGGTCGATCACCCAATAGTCGCCCCAGACCGCAGGGACCCAGCTCAGCCACCACGGGGCGAAGCGAACCTTGAGTTTGGGCGATGTGGGGCCGCCGATCTGCCGCGCCACCCCCACCGCCTCGTCCATCTTGCCGCCGGTCCGTTTGCAGCGGTTCACCACCTTGACCGTGCCGTTTGCCTGCAGGCTGTAGGTGGCGCTCGTCTCGCCCGCACATCCGGCCTGGAACCGGTTCGGGTATTTTGCCACCTCGTACCAAACGCCCATGTAGCGCGGCACATCCAGGTGCGGAATGGTGCCCAGGGGAGCCGGGGCCATCTGAGCGGCTGTGGCCGATGAGCTGCCGCCGATGATCAGGAGCAGTCCGGCGAGAACGATGCGAAGAGGGGCGGGCAACCGGGTTTCTCCTTGATGAACGGCCACCTGGCGGCAGGTGTATCGCAAGTTTACCGCTTGCCGGGCGAAAACGGAACGCGTGCCGGCAGCGCGGGGATGGGGGCGCTGGCGGCCCGCGCGGAAATGACAAAAATCTTAACCGCCGGCTTGACAGCGTTCAGGCAATCAGCACTCTACCGCCACCGGCGGCGATTGGGGCGCCGCGGGGTTGCGGTTTGGAGTGTTGGCCATGAAGCAGGGGTATTTTCCGCGCTGGACCTTGAAAAGCGGGGGCATGGTGGCGCCCGACGAGCGGTTGCCCTGGGGGATGACGGTGCTGCTGGGTATTCAGCATGTGGTGGCCATGTTCGGCTCCACGGCGCTGGCCCCCCTCATCATGGGCTTCGATCCCAATGTGTCGATCTTCTTTTCCGGCATCGGCACCCTGATTTTCTTCCTGGTCACCGGCGGGCGCGTGCCCAGCTATCTCGGCTCCAGTTTCGCCTTCATCGCCGTGGTGGTGGCCGCCACCGGCTATGGCGGCAGCGGCCCCAATCTCAACATCCCCCTGGCTTTGGGCGGCATCATCGGCGCCGGTCTGGTCTATGCCGTCCTCGGCGTGGTGGTGTCGTTCGCCGGCTACCGCTGGGTGGAAAAGCTGATGCCGCCGGCGGTGACCGGCGCCGTGGTGGCGGCCATCGGCCTCAATCTGGCGCCGCTGGCGGTGAAGAATGTCGGGGCCTCGGGCTTCGATACCGCCATCGGTCTGGCCACGGTGCTGATGGTGGCGCTGGTGGCGGTGCGGGCGCCGGCCTCGGCCCGCCGTCTGCCCATTCTGCTGGGCGGGCTGGGCGGCTATCTGCTGTATCTCCTATGCGCCAACGGCCTGGGTCTGGCCAAGGCCATCGATTTCTCCGGCGTGGCCGCCGCCGCCTGGATCGGTCTGCCGCATTTCGTCTCGCCGGTGTTCAAGGCCTCGGCGGTGGGGGTCATCGCTCCGGTGGCCATCATCCTGGTGGCGGAAAATCTGGGCCATATCAAGGCCATCGGCGGCATGAGCGGCCGCAGCCTCGATCCCTATATCGGCCGCGCCTTCATCGGCGACGCTTTGGCCACCATCGTCTCCGGCTTCGGCGGCGGCACCGGGGTGACCACCTATGCCGAAAATATGGGGGTGATGGCCGCCACCCGCATCTTCTCCACCCTGCTGTTCGTGGTGGCGGCGCTGTTCGCCATCCTGCTGGGCTTTTCGCCCAAGTTCGGCATGCTGATCCTGACCATTCCGGTGCCGGTGATCGGCGGGCTGGAACTGGTGGTGTTCGGCCTGATCGCCGCCACCGCCGGCCATATCTGGGTGGAGAACAAGGTGGATTTCGCCCAGCCGCGCACCCTGCTGACGGTGGGGTTGACCGTAACCGCCGGGGCGGGCAATCTGGCCCTCACCCTGGGGCCGCTGGCCCTGGGCGGCATCGGCACCGCCACCTTCGGCGGCATCCTGCTCTATCAGATCCTGCGCCCGAAGCGGGCCTGATCTTTCCCTTTCTCCCGATAACGGAACTCCCGCGATGGCCGATATGGATCTTTCCACCCGCTTCCCCCATCTGCATGTGCTGGGCCACCCGCTGATCCTGCACAAGCTGACGCATATGCGCGACAAAACCACCTCGACCAAAACCTTCCGCCAGCTGCTGCGCGAGATTTCCCTGCTGATGGGCTACGAGATCACCCGCCATCTGCCGCTGTCGCTGGAAGAGGTGGAAACCCCCATCACCACCTGCCGGGCCCCGGTGATCGCCGGCAAGAAGCTGGCGGTGGTGCCGATCCTGCGCGCCGGCATCGGCATGGCCGACGGCCTGCTCGATCTGCTGCCCTCGGCCCGCGTCGGGCATGTGGGGCTCTACCGCGATCACGAAACCCACCGCCCGGTGGAATATCTGGTGAAGCTGCCGGAAACCGAGGGGCGGCTGTTCATCCTGACCGATCCCATGCTGGCCACCGGCCACAGCGCCGTGCATGCCGTGGATGTGCTGCAAAAGCACGGGGTTGCCGCCGATGCCATTCAGCTGATGGCCCTGGTGGCGGCGCCGGAAGGGCTGGAGGTGTTCTTCCGCCATCATCCCACCGTGCCGGTCTATGTGGCGGCGGTGGATCAGTGCCTGAACGAGAACGCCTATATCGTGCCCGGCCTGGGCGATGCCGGCGACCGCCTGTTCGGCACGAAGTAGAGGGGGGTTAGCGGCTGCGCCGTTCCTCCTGGCGCAGCCAGCGGCTGTCGTTGGCGCGCAGGCGGTCGCGCAGGGCGTCGAGGGCCAGGGCGATGGGTTCGCCGGCGAAATCGCGCACGGCGGTGATGCGCTGGCGGGCCAGCCCCAGTTCGCCCTCGGGCCCCACGGCGGCCAGAAACACCATGGCGCAGCCCTGCAGCGCTTCCAGGCGCTGGTTCAGCTTGTCGTGGTCGCCGTCGGGGTGCAGGCCGTCCTGGAAGGTGCGGGTGCTCAAGTGGCGGTAGCCCTCGGCGGTCACCTCGTAGAGCATCAGATTCTTGGTCCAGCCCAGGTGGGCGTCGATACGCGTCAGGTCCTGCGAGGCGATGGCGATGCGCATGGCATGGCTCCTTCCGTGGCGGCGATATCGCCCGCCGCGATGGTGGCGGCCTTGATCAGGGCGTGCAGCGGCTGGCCGGGGCGCAGATCCAGATGATCGCGGGCCTGGGGCGTGATCTGCGACCACAGCCGGGCGCCGCCGCAATCCAGCAGCACATCCACCAGCCCGTCCTCGGCCGGGCCCACCCGCACCACGCGGGCGGGCAAACAGTTCTGAATGCTGACGCGGCCGGGCGGATCCAACGCCAGGGCCACATCGCGGGCGGCAATGCGCACCCGCACGCGCTGGCCCGGCGCCAGCGGCGAGCGCGCCACCAGCAAAGGGCCGCCGCTGAAGGAAAGGCGGGTGATGCCGGCGGCATCGTCGTGCGCCACCACGCTGGCCCGCAGCACCGCGCCGGCATGGCCGCGCCCGGTCAGGCGGGCCAGTTCGGGGCGGGCCAGCAGATCCTCCACCGCTCCATGCGCCGCCACCCGGCCGTTTTGCATCAGGGCCAGGCTGTCGGCCAGTTGCAGCACCTCGTCCATGCTGTGGCTGACATAAAGGATCGGCGTGGCGAAATGCCGCGACAGGGTGGCGATGAAGGGCAGAATCTCGGCCTTGCGGGCGGCGTCGAGGGCGGCCAGCGGTTCGTCCATCAGCAAAAGGCGCGGGCTGGTGAGCAGGGCGCGGCCGATGGCCACCCGCTGTTTCTCGCCCCCCGAAAGGCGGGCGGGGCGGCGCTCCAGCAGTGCCTCGATGCCCAGCACCGCCACCACGTCGTCGAAGGGCACGGTCCGTTCCGCCGCCGGCACGCGGTGCAGCCCGAAGCCGAGATTGGCCCGTACCGACAGATGCGGAAACAGCCGCCCCTCCTGAAACACATAGCCGATGCGCCGCCGCTCGGGCGGCAGATCAAGGCCGGCGGCGGCGTCGAACAGCGGCCGTCCGTCCAGGGCGATGCGGCCCTGCTCGGGGCGGGACAGCCCGGCCACCATGTTGGCCACCGAGGTTTTGCCCGAGCCCGAGGGGCCGAACAGGGCGGTAACGCCGGCGCCGGCGGCCAGGGTCACATCCAGCTGAAAGGCGCCCTGGCGGCGGCGGACGGCGATCTCCAGCATGGCCGTCAGCCCTCCAGACGCCGCTTCAGCCGCCGCGCCAGCAGGTCCGAGGCCAGCAGGGCGGCCAGGGCCACCACGATGGAAATCACGCACAGGCGGGCGGCGGCATCGTCGCCGCCGGGGGTTTGGATCAGGGCGTAAAGGGCGATGGGCAGGGTGCGGGTTTCGCCGGGAATGTCGGAGACGAAGGTGATGGTGGCGCCGAACTCCGACAGCGAGCGGGCAAAGCCCAGGATGGCCCCGGTCAGCACGCCGGGCAGCACCAGCGGCAGGGTGATGGTGAAAAAGGTGCGCAAAGGGCCGCAGCCCAGGGTGCGGGCCGCCTGTTCCAGGCCGTGGTCCACGCTTTCCAGCGACAGGCGCATGGCCCGCACCATCAGCGGAAAGGCCACCACCGCCGAGGCCACCGCCGCCCCCTTCCAGGTGAAGGCCAGGGTGATGCCGAACCAGGCATGCAGGCGCGATCCGATGGGGCCGTTCAGCCCCAGCAGCACCAGCAGGGCATAGCCCACCACCACCGGCGGCAGCACCAGCGGCAGATGCACCAGCCCGTCCAGCAGGGTTTTGCCGGGAAAGCGCAGCCGGGCCAGCACCCAGGCCGCCAGCAGGCCGGGCGGCAGCGATCCGGCCACCGCCCAGCCCGAAACCAGCAGCGACAGATGCAGGGCCTCGCGTTCCAATGGGGTCAGCACGGGCATGGGCGGCGGCTCCGCTGTCAGTTCACCGTGAAACCGTATTTGGCGAACACCCCCCGGGCGGCGGGGGTGGACAGCGCCGCCAGAAAGGCGCGGGCCGCCGGGGTTTCCTTGCCCGCCACCAGGGCGAAGGGATAGCGGATGGGATCGTGCAGGCTGTCGGGCAGGGTGCCCACCACCTTCACCTTGCGGGAAATGGCGGCGTCGGTGGCGTAAACGGCGCCCAGCGGCGCCTCGCCCCGTTCCACCAGGGCCAGGGCGGCGCGCACCGAGGCGGCGCTGGCGATCCTGGGCGCCACCTTGGCCCATTGCCCGGCCCGCGTCATGCTCTGCTTGAAGTAAATGCCGGCGGGCACGCTGTCGGGGTTGCCGGTGGCGATGCGCCCCGATCCGGCCAGGGCGGCGATATCGGTTTTGGCGGTCAGGGCCATGGGGGCGAGCGGCGAGGCGGCGGGAGCGATCAGAACCAGGCGGTTGCCGAGAAGATCGCGGCGGCTGGCGCTGTCGATCAGTTTCTTGCCGGCCAGATAGTCCATCCATTTGAGATCGGCCGAGGCGAAGATCTGCGCCGGCGCCCCCATCTCGATCTGCTTGGCCAGGGTCGAGGAGGCGGCGAACGACAGCTTCACCACCTGGCCGGTCCTGGCGCTGTAATCGGCGGCGATCTCGTTCAGGGCGTTGGTCAGCGAGGCGGCGGCGAACACGTACACCTCGTCGGCGCGGGCCGGCAGGGTGGCCAGGGCCAGGCCAAGGCCGACGGCCAGGGCCAGAAAACGCTTCAGCATGGTCTCTTCATCTCCGGTGCGCGGGTGGCTGCCCGTTATGGTGCATGACGATAGAACGCAAGGCCAGCTTATCGTGGCCGCCCCTTGCCATGCCACAGAAATGTGCATATATTTTTTGTGATTATAAGAAGGGCATTTACAGGGATTTGCGGGTTTTTCCCTGGTATGCTGCGGTGTTTTTAAAATTGTTGTGGGCGTTTTGCGAAAAAAATATGGTATTCGCCGCCTTATTCAATATGTACGAACCCTATATAACGAAAGACTGATTTTATGTTGATTGGGGATTGACGCCCGATTTTCAGACTCCGATACTTGGAACATGAAGCTCTGCCCGAGGGGCAGCGGCGTTTTTCTTAGGGAGAACGGATATGAAGCTGAGCGCCCGCAATGCCCTGAAGGGCAAGGTGGTGGAGATCTCCAAGGGGCAGATCGTCGCCAAGGTCAAGGTGGATGTGGGCGGCCAGACCATCACCTCGGTGGTGTCGGTCGAGGCCATCGATGAATTGTCGCTGCGGGTGGGCGACGAGGTGTCGGCCATCATCAAGTCGACGGAAGTGATGCTGGGCAAGTGATGCGCTTCCCAGGCATGAAAAAGCCCCGCCCGAACCGGGCGGGGCTTTTTCATGCGGGGGCTCCGCCGCTATAGTTGCGGCACACCGGCAGCCGGAAGGAGAGGGCCATGGCGGAACATAAGGTGGAGGCGCTGCTGGCGCTGCGGCGGGCCGGGCGGCCCCTGGTGGGGCGCGACCGCATCGATCTTCTGGAGGCGGTGGCGCTGCAGGGCAGCATCACCAAGGCGGCCAAGGCGGTGGGCTTGAGCTACAAGGCGGCCTGGGATGCCTTGAACGCCGTCAACAATCTGCTGCCGGCGCCGGCGGTGATCGGCCAGACCGGCGGTTCGCACGGCGGCGGCGCCCGCGTTACCGAGGAGGGGCGGGCCCTGATCGCCGGGTTCCGCCTGCTGGAGCAGCGTCTCGACCGGGTGGCGGCCCTGCTGGCCGGCGAGGGCGGCGGCGCCGATCCGCTGTCGCTGCTGTGGAGCCTGGGCATGAAGACCAGCGCCCGCAATGTGTTCCGCTGCACCGTGACCGAAATCCGCGCCGGCGAGGTCAGCGCCGAGGTGGTGATGCGCCTGGCCGGCGAAACCCGGCTGGTGTCGGTGATCACCCAGGACAGCCTGCGCGATCTGGGGCTGACGGTGGGCGGCGAGGTGATGGCCCTGGTGAAATCCTCGTTCGTGGTGCTGGCGTCGGGCGATGGCGGCCTGCGCTTTTCGGCCCGCAACCGCATCCCCGGCACCGTGACCCGGATCGAGGCGGGATCGGTCAACAGCGAGGTTGTCCTCGATATCGGCGGCGGCAAAAGCCTGACGGCGGTGATCACCCGCGATGGCGCCGCCGGCCTGGAACTGGCGGTGGGCGATCAGGCCCTGGCCCTGTTCAAGGCCTCGCACGTGATCCTGGCGGTGTAGTTAAAGCTTCGCTTTTTCCGCCTTGCTGTAGTGGCTGAAATGGCCTTCCCGCGCCGCCTGGCGGCGGGCGCTGGCGATGGCGGCGCGGGTTTTGCCGGGCAGGGCCGCCGCGCCCGGCAGCCGCTCCAGGGCGGCGGAGTGGCAGTGGGGGCAGGCCGGGCTGTCGTCGCCGCGCACCAGCAGTTCAAACTCCTGGCCGCAGGCGGTGCAGTGATAGCTGTAAAGCGGCATGCGGACTCTCCTTGTTTTGTTATACCGGCCAAGCGTTGAGGTGACGGGTTGGCCGGTTTCCAGCGAGCCTTGAGCGAGCGGCCAAGGCGGCGGATGCCGCCGCCCGGCGAGGGACGATACAACCGGTCAATGCATTGGCCGGTTGGTATTAGGGCGTGGCGGCGGCGGCCAATCCCAGGGCATCGCTCAAATGATCCACCGCCTGTCCGGCCAGGGCCTGGCGGATGCCGCGGTCCATGCGCCGTTCGGCGAAGCTTTGGCTGGCCTCATCCAGGGCCTGGGCGGCCCCGGTCACCCGTTCGCGGCCGCCGTCGGCGCAGGCCTGCTCCAGATGGGCCAGGGCCTGATCCAGGCTCTGGCGTTCGGCGGGGCTTAAAAGATCGCCGTCGGCGGCCAGGGCGGCCCGCAGCGCCAGGGCGGCGCGGCGGGCTTCCACCACCGCCTCGGCCCGCAGGCGGGCCTCCATGTCGTCGCGGGCATGCAGCTGGGAGGCGCGCAGCATGGCCGCCATTTCCTCGTCGGTCAGGCCGTAGGAGGGTTTCACCGCCACCTGCTGTTCGGTGCCGGTGGTGGTTTCCCGCGCCGATACCGTGAGCAGGCCGTCGGCATCCACGCTGAAGCCGACGCGGATGCGCGCCGCCCCCGCCGTCATCGGCGGAATGCCGCGAAGGTCGAAGCGGGCCAGCGAGCGGCACTGATCGGCCATTTCGCGCTCGCCCTGCAGCACATGGATGGCCATGGCGGTCTGGCCGTCCTGGTAGGTGGTGAACTCCTGGGCCAGCGCCACCGGAATCGGGGTGTTGCGGGGGATCACCTTTTCCACGATGCCGCCCATGGTTTCCAGCCCCAGGCTTAAGGGGGTCACGTCCAGCAGCAGGGTATCGGCGCCCCCGGTCAGGGCCTCGGCCTGGCGGGCGGCGCCCACCGCCACCACCTCGTCGGGGTCGATACCGGTCAGCGGCGGGCGGCCGAACAGCGCCGTCACCCCGGCCCGCACCAGCGGCATGCGGGTGGAGCCGCCCACCAGCACCACGCCCTGAAGGGCGTCGGGGGTCAGGCCGGCCTCCTCGATCACGGCGCGGCAGATGGCCAGGCTGCGCGTCACCAGCGGCCGGGCCAGATCCTCCAGCCCGGCGCGGCTCAAGGCATGGCGGCTGGCCTGGCCGCCGATCTCCAGGGTCCATTCCCCGGCCGGGTGATCGCTGAGATATTCCTTGGCGGCGCGGGCCAGGTGCAGGGCCTGCTTGGCGGCGGCGGAACCGGCGGCGGCCTGTCCGGCGGCGGCGCGCTCGGCCAGAAAATGCTCGGCCACGGCGTGATCGATATCATCGCCGCCCAGGGCGGCGTCGCCGCCGGTGGCCAAAACCTGGAACACGCCCTTTTCCATGGTCAGCAGCGAAACATCGAAGGTGCCGCCGCCCAGATCGTAAACGGCGTAAAGCCCCTCGGCGCCGTTGTCCAGGCCATAGGCCAGGGCGGCGGCGGTGGGCTCGTTGACCAGGCGCAGCACCTCCAGCCCGGCCAGACGGGCGGCATCCTTGGTGGCGGCGCGGGCGGCATCGTCGAAATAGGCCGGCACGGTGATGACGGCGCGGCTGACGGCGCGGCCCTGCAAGGCCGCCTCGGCCCGCTGGCGCAGGGCGTTCAGGATCTCGGCGGACACCTCCACCGGGCTGATGGCCCGCTCGCCCACCTGCAGGCGCAGCATGCCGCCGTCCGAGGCCGGGGCCAGGGCATGCGGCAGAATGCCGGCCAGGCGCTTCACCTCGGCCGCGCCCCGGCCCATCAGCCGCTTGACCGAGCTGATCACCCGATCGGGCTGGGTGGCGAGGATGGCGCGGGCGGCCTGGCCCACCACAATGGCGCCATCCTCGGCATAGGCCACCACCGAGGGCAGCAGGGGCTGGCCGTCGGCGCCGGGCAGCACGGCGGCGGTGCCCTCCAGGGCCAGGGCCACCACCGAATTGGTGGTGCCGAGATCGATGCCGACGGCGGCCCCGGCCTCCCGCTCGTGCGGGGCCGGGGTTTGGCCCGGCTCGTAAATCTGCAGCAGGCTAGACATGGAAGGATTCGCCGCAGCCGCAGCGGCCCTTCTCATTGGGGTTGCGGAAGACGAAGCCGCCCTGAAGCTTGTCCTCCACATAATCCATCTCGGTGCCGAAGATGAACATGCCGGCCTTGGGATCGATCAGCACCGTCACGCCGTGCTGGCGCACCACCTCGTCCAGCGCCGACAGGTCGTCGGCATATTCCAGACTGTAGGACAGGCCCGAGCAGCCCTTGCTGCGCACGCCGATGCGGATGCCGGCCGAGGGTTTGCCGCGCCGTTCCAGCAGGCTGGTGATCTGGCGGGCGGCGGCGGCGGTCAGGGTGATGGGGGCGGGGCGGTCCTGGCTCATTGCGGCGGCTCCTGCGGGGTTTTGCGGCGGTAATCGGCGATGGCGGCCTTGATGGCGTCCTCGGCCAGCACCGAACAGTGGATCTTGACCGGCGGCAGCGCCAGATGCCGGGCGATGTCGGTGTTCTTGATCTCGGCCGCCTCGTCCAGGGTTTTGCCTTTCACCCATTCCGTCACCAGCGAGCTCGAGGCGATGGCCGAGCCGCAGCCGAAGGTTTTGAACTTGGCGTCCTCGATGATGCCCTCGGCGCTGACCTTGATCTGCAGCTTCATAACATCGCCGCAGGCGGGCGCGCCCACCAGGCCGGTGCCGACGGCGCTGTCGGCCTGATCGAGGGCGCCCACATTGCGGGGATGCTCGTAATGATCCACCACTGTGTCGCTGTAAGACATGGCGTCACCTTCTCCTGCGCTTGGCCGTCAGTGCTCGGCCCATTGGATGGATTTGAGATCGATGCCGTCCTGATGCATGTCCCAGAGCGGACTTAAACCGCGCAGGCGGGTCACCGCCCCGGCGATGTGATCGATGGCGAAATCCACTTCGGCCTCGGTGGTGAAGCGGCCCAGCCCCAGGCGCAGCGAGGTATGCGCCATCTCGGCGTCGAGGCCCAAGGCGCGCAGCACGTAGGAGGGCTCCAG
>MLJW01000185.1_pt1 | contig 52497 bp, 44 predicted proteins | sample 888231 | NCBI WGS metagenome assembly MLJW01 (sample SAMN05788063, study PRJNA343431) | mine drainage metagenome | isolation source: sample collected from the inflow into an acid mine drainage treatment plant... | place: Germany: Lusatia, lignite mining district
TGATACCGGCCAACCATTGAAGTGATACCGGCCAACCATTGAAGTGACTCGTTGGCCGGTATCCAGCGAGCATTGAGCGAGCGGCCAAGGCGGCGGATGCCGCCGCCCGGCGAGGGACGATACAACCGGTCAATTCATTGGCCGGTTGGTATGGCACGTCAGGTTTGGCGGTCGTGCATGGCCACGCCCTTGCGTTCGGGCCCGAAGAACACCGCAGCGGCCACCGCCAGCGCCACCACGGCGGCGGTGGAGGCGAGGGCCAGGGCATAGTTGTTGCCGTGGCTTTCGGCGAGCCCGGCCTGCAGCGGCGCCGCCAGCGAGATGACGAAATTGCCCAGCTGGTAGGTGAAGCCGGGGAAGGTGCCGCGCACCTCCGGCGGCGACAGCTCGTTCAGATGCACCGGAACCACGCCCCAGGCGCCCTGCACCATGAACTGCATCAGGAAAACCCCCAGTCCCAGCATGGCGGGGCTGGTGGAATAGGCCCAGAGCGGCACCACCAGCACCGCCAGCAGCGAGGACAGGAGGATGGCCCGGCGGCGGCCGATCTGTTCGGACAGGGCTCCGAACGACAGGCCGCCGGCGATGGCCCCGATATTGGCGACGATCAGCAGCAGGGAAATGCCGGCCGTATCGAACTTCAGCTGTTTGGCCAGGAAGACCTTGTAAAGATCCTGCGTGCCGTGGCTGAAGGCGTTGAAGCACGACATCAGGATCACGATGTAGAGGAACATTTTCCAGTTGCGGACGATCGACGACACCATGTCTTTGATCGAGTGTCTGTCGCTGGCCGCCCAGGCGGGGCTTTCGGGCACTTTGGCCCGGATGAACAGCACCAGGAAGGCCGGGATGGCCCCGACGATGAACATGCCCCGCCAGCCCACGGCTGCGAACAGGGCCCAGTAGACGATGGTCGCCACCAGGAAGCCCACGGCATAGCCTTCCTGCAGCAGGCCCGAAACGATGCCGCGGGCCGAGGCCGGGATGCTCTCCATCGCCAGCGATGAGCCGATCCCCCATTCTCCGCCCATGGCGATGCCGAACAGCAGGCGCAGCAGAAGCAGGGTTTCGAGATCGGGGGCGAAGCCCGAGGCCAGTTCCAGGGCGGAAAACAGCAGAACATCGAGCATCAGCACCGGCCGCCGGCCATAGCGGTCGGCGAGAAAGCCGAAGATGAAGGCGCCGACGGGGCGCATGGCCAGGGTCAGGGTCACGCCGTAGGCCACCGCCTTGACGGTGGTGTGAAAGTCGGCGGCCACATTGTCCAGGATCAGGATCATGATGAAGAAATCGAAGGCGTCCAGCATCCAGCCGAGGAAACTGGCGACGACGGCGCTTTTCTGGCTGGGCTCGAGGCGGCGTATTTCCTGCCAGGCGGTGGTGATCAGAGCCATGGACACTCTCCCCGTTCTCTATGCCGTGCCGTTCCGGAACAAGCCCGGACGTTGCATGATGATACGTGGGGTGCCGGCGGCCGGCTACAACCGCGTGCCGTCTTGCAGCAGCCGGGCGTAGCGGTCGGGCTTGAAGCCGGCCTCCAGCAGGCCGGGGCCTTCCAGCAGGGGGCGCCTGATCATGGCCGGCTGCGCCAGCATCAGGGTGATGGCGGCCTCGGCGTCGAGGTTGGCGCGGGCGGTCTCGGGCAGTTTGCGGAAGGTGGTGCCGGCGCGGTTCAGCACCGCCTCCCAGCCCAGGGCGGCGCACCAGCGTTCCAGATCGGCGCGGGCCAGGCCGTCCTTGCGGTGATCGTGGAAGCGGTAGGCGATGCCGTGCCCGTCCAGCCAGGCGCGGGCCTTCTTCATGGTGTCGCAGGCGGGAATGCCGTACAGGACGAGGTTCATGCGGGGGGGCTCAGGCGCACCTTGGCGGCGGCATCGCGCGCCGCCTGGCGGGCGGTATCGGTATCGCCGGCGCGGGCCAGGGCCAGGGCCACGCCCATGCGGCGGTAGGGCCGGGTGGTGGGTTTGTTGAAGATGCGCACATCGATCTCCACGCCGGGCAGGCTGGGGCTGAGGGCGGCGTCGAGCCCGGCCACCGTGAAATCGTCGGCGTCGTGTTCGGCCAGGATCACCGCCGAGGCGGCGGCGCCCAGCTGGGTCAGGGTGGGAATGGGCAGGCCCAGCACGGCGCGGGCATGCAGATCGAACTCGGTGAGGTTCTGCGAGATCAGCGTCACCATGCCGGTATCGTGCGGACGCGGCGACAGTTCCGAGAAGATCACCTCTTCGCCCTTGACGAAGAACTCCACGCCGAACAGGCCGTAGCCGCCCAGATTGTCCACCACCGCCGTGGCCTGGCGCCGCGCTTCCGCCACCGCCGCCGCCGACATGGCCGCCGGCTGCCAGCTTTCCTGGTAATCGCCGCGTTCCTGGCGGTGGCCGATGGGATCGCAGAACAGCACGCCGGTGCGGGTGCGGATGGTGAGCAGGGTGATTTCGTAATCGAAGGGGATGAAGGCCTCGACGATGATGCGGCGGCGGTCGCCGCGCATGCCGGCCACGGCATAGTCCCAGGCGGCGGGCACGGCGGCGGCTTCGCGCACGATGCTCTGGCCCTTGCCCGACGACGACATCACCGGCTTGACCACGCAAGGCAGGCCGATGGCGGCGACGGCCTCTTGCATTTCCGCCAGGCTTTCGGCATAGCGGTAGCGCGAGGTGGGCAGGCCCAGCTCGGCGGCGGCCACCTCGCGGATGCGGTCGCGGTTCATGGTCATCAGGGTGGCCCGCGCCGAAGGCACCACGCAAAAGCCCCGCGCCTCGTAGTCCTGCAGCACCTCGGTGCGGATGGCTTCGATCTCGGGCACGATATAGTCGGGGCGGTGCCGTTCGATGGCGGCGCCCAGGGCGGCGCCGTCGAGCATGGAAAACACCTCGGCCTCGTCGGCCACCTGCATGGCCGGGGCGCCGGCGTAGGAATCGCAGGCGATGACATGGGCGCCGAGGCGCTTGGCCGAAATCACGAATTCCCGGCCCAGTTCTCCCGAGCCCAGCAGCAAAATCTTGGCAATGGCGGCCATGGCCGGTTCTCTCTTCTCTGATGGTTCCGCCCGTTCAGGATAAGGAACGCGCTTTGGCGGTCAATCCGCCTCTTTCAGGATGCGGCCGGGCCGCGGGGCCCCCCAGGCCACCACCGAAGGGTTGAGGAACCCCTCCTTGCCGTAGCGCAGCGGGCTGCCGTCGGGCAGGGTCATGCAGCCGCCCGCCGCCCGCAGGATGGCGTGGCCGGCGGCGGTATCCCATTCCATGGTCCGCCCGAAGCGGGGATAGAGATCGGCCTCGCCCGCCGCCACCAGGGCGAATTTCAGTGAACTGCCCGAACGGCGCAGCGCGGCCACCGGCAGCGGCGCGATGAAGGTGTCGAAGCGCTCCGAATCGCGGTGCGAGCGGCTGGACAGCACCACCAGCCCGGCCTCGGGCGGCGGGCGCACGGCGATGGGGCGTGGCGGCGCCCCCTGGTCTTCCACCGTGGCCCGGCCGGGGGCGGCCAGGAACAGACGGTTGGGCACCGGGGCGAACAGGGCGCCCATCACCGGCACGCCGTTCTCGATCAGGCCGATATTGACGGTGAACTCGCCGTTCCTGGCCACGAACTCCTTGGTGCCGTCCAAGGGATCCACCAGCCAGAAACGGCCCTGCGACACGTCGAAGCGGGCGCCGGCGGCGGCGGCTTCCTCGGAGACCACCGGAATATCGGGGGTGAGTTCGGCCAGGCCGGCCAGGATGATGGCCTCGGCCCGCAGATCGGCCTCGGTCACCGGCGAGGCGTCGTCCTTGTTGCGAACGGTGAAATCGGTCTGATAGACCTCGAGAATGGCGGCGCCGGCCCGGCGGGCCAGCAGCCCCAGGGCGGGCAGCAATGCGGTGTGATCGGTCACGATGACGGGGGTGTCCTCGAAAGGGGGCGGGTTACGGCACCGCCAGCGGCGGCATGCGGGTTTGCGGGGCGGGGTCGGCCGAAAGCGCGGTCAGCGGCGCGGCCAGGCGCTCCAGCCGGGTGAACAGCGCCAGGGCGCGGCTGTCGGCGGAAAGCGAGGCCGAGAGATCGTCGGGCACACGGCCGGTGCGCAGGATTTGCATCAGCTCTTCCACGGGATCGCGCGGTTTGGGGAAAGGCTCCAGGGCCAGGGGCATCTGGCTGGGCACATGCACCAGATCGCGGATCGCCGACCAGGCGGCGGTATAGCCGCCGACGCCATCCACCAGATGGCGCTGGGCGGCGTCGGCGCCGGTCCAGATGCGGCCGCGCGCCAGGGCGTCCATGGCGGCGGGGGTGATATGCCGGGCCTGCTCGGCCTTGCCGGTGAAGTCGGCGTAAACATGATCCAGCATCACGTTGAGCCGGGCCCAGGCGGCGGGCGAGAAGGGCTGGTTGCTGCTCCACATGCCGGCATTGGCGCCGCCCGGCACCTCGCCCCAGCTCACCCCCACCTTCTTCCACAGGTCGGCGGCCACGAACTTGCCGCTGAACACGCCGATGGAGCCGGTGATGGTGCCGGCATCGGCGAAGATGCGGTCGGCGGGCAGGGCGGCGAAATAGCCGCCCGAGGCGGCGACATCGCCCATGGAGACCACCACCGGTTTGCCGGCGGCGCGGGCCTGGCCCACGGCCCGCCACACGGCGTCGGCGGCGGGATAGGAGCCGCCGGGGCTGTCGATGCGGAACAGGATGGCCTTGACCTTGGGATCCTTGGCGGCATCCTGGAAGGCCTTGACCAGACGCCGGGCGGAAAACACCGCCCCGTCGCCCAGATCGTCGCCGCTATCCTGCTGCACCGTGCCCACCCCCATGATCAGCGCCACCTTGACGGCGTTGGGTTCATCCTTCAGGCGGGCGGTGTAATCATCCAGGGAGACGAACTTGCGGCCGGAGGTCAGCAGGCTTTTTTGCACCTCGTCCCAATAGGCCAGCTTGTCCACCAGCTTCTGCTTCAGGGCCTCGTCGGCCATCAGCGGGGCCTGGTCGATATCCTGGCGCACCTGCGCGGGGGCAAGGCCGCGGTCGTGCGCCACGGCGGCAACGATCTGGCCGGTCCAGCCCTGCACCAGGCCGGTCAGCGACTGCTGATTGGCCTTGCTCATGCCGTCGCGGGTAAAGGTCTCGATGGCCGATTTATATTCCCAGCGGGCGCCGAACTGGGCGGTGATGCCCAGCTTGTCGAACAGGCCCTTGAGGAAGGGGCTTTCCGCCATGAAGCCGGTGATGCCGAGATCGCCCGAGGGCTGCAGCCACACCTGCTGGAAGGCGCTGGCCAGATAATAGCCGATGGTGGCGGCGCTGCCTTCGCCGAAGCCGCTGCTGTAGAACAGGGTGCGCTTGCCGCCGGCGCGGAAGCGGGCCACGGCGTCGCGCAGTTCCTGGGCCTGGGCCATGCCGATGCGGGCGCCGTCCAGGCGCATCAGCAGACCGGCCACGCGGGGGTCGGCTGCGGCGCGGTCCAGGGCGCGGATCACCTGCAGCACGGTGGGGGCGCCGTCGCTTTGCAGGCGGGCCAGCGGCGAGTCGGGCCGGGCCTCGGCCAGACCGTGATTGAGATCCAGGGTCAGCACCATGTGGGCCGGCAGGGGCGGGGCCTCCTGGCGGGCGGTCCATAGGCCGATGGCGGCGGCCAGCAGCAGGGTGAGACTGCCGACAACGGCCAGAACAATCAGCGCGACGCGACCGAACAGCCGCATGATCAGGCTCCCCCTCTCGTGGTGTGGGCAACAGATGGTGCCCCATGGTTATGGGGCGGGATGGCCGGGGGGTCAATCGTTCGCCGTAAAAATGCAACATGCGGGGCGGTCGGCAAGGGGTATAAATGAAGCGCGCCCGGCGCCTGAGATAAATTTGGAAGCCGCTTTAGCGGCTGACTGGCCCGTTGAGGGCCCCGCAGCGACGACGGAGCGTGAGCGGAGGAGGGAAGCGGAGGAAAGCCAAGCTGGGCGGAGCCCAGCGCCCGGCGCCTGAGACATAAATTTGGAAGCCGCGCATGCGGCTGACTAGCGCATTGAGCGCGCCGGAACGGCCGGAGATGCCCGTTGGGCATCGGAGGGTAAGTGAGGATAAGCCAAGCTGGCGGGACGCCAGCGCCCGGCGCATGAGGGGCATAAACTTGGAAGCCGCTTTAGCGGCTGACTGGCCCGTTGAGGGCCCGCGCGAGCGTTCGCGCGCAAGCCAAGCTGGCGGGACGCCAGCGCCCGGCGCATGAGGGGCATAAACTTGGAAGCCGCGCCAGCGGCTGACTGGCCCGTTGAGGGCCCGCGCGAGCGTTCGCGCGCAAGCCAAGCTGGCGGGACGCCAGCGCCCGGCGTCTGAGGGACATAAATTTGGAAGCCGCGCCAGCGCCCGGCGCATGAGGGGCATAAACTTGGAAGCCGCTTTAGCGGCTGACTGGCCCGTTGAGGGCCCGCGCGAGCGTTCGCGCGCAAGCCAAGCTGGCGGGACGCCAGCGCCCGGCGTCTGAGGGACATAAATTTGGAAGCCGCGCCAGCGCCCGGCGATTGAGGGGCATAAACCATATGCATGCACTACGGCGCTGGCTGGATCTGGGGCTTTATGTCGGGCGGCGGTTCAAGGCCGACCGCGCCCTTGATCGCGCCTCGTCGCTGAGTTACGCCACGCTGCTGTCGCTGGTGCCGCTGCTGGCCATCGCCCTGGCCATGCTGGCGGCCTTTCCGGTGTTCGACGGCGTGCGCGGCCAGCTGGAAAGCCTGGTGTTTCACAATTTCGTGCCCGAAGTGGGCGAGCAGGTGGACCGCCATATCGCTATTTTCGTGGCCAATGCCGGGCGGCTGACGGCGGTGGGGGTGGCCGGGCTGGCGGTGACGGCCATCACTCTGCTGGTTACCATCGAAAGCGCCTTGAACGGTATTTTCCGGGTGGTGACGGCCCGGCCGCCGCTGTCGCGGCTGCTGGTCTACTGGACGGCGCTCACCCTGGGGCCGCTGCTGGTGGGGGTGAGTTTTTCCCTGTCGGCCTGGCTGCTGCCGCTGCAGGATTGGGCCGAGCATGCCGGGCTGGCCGCCTGGGTGCGCCTGGGAGCCGCCATGCTGCCCTCGCTGCTGCTGATGCTGGCCTTCGCGCTGCTGTATCTGGCGGTGCCCAACCGCCGGGTGGCGGTGGCCGACGCCCTGACCGGCGGCATCGCCGCCGGGCTGGCCCTGGCCCTGCTGCGGCTGGCCTTCGGGGTTTATATCGCCCGGGCGCATGTCTACCGCAATGTCTACGGCGCCATGGCGGCGGTGCCGATCTTTCTGTTCTGGACGTATCTGAGCTGGGCGGTGGTGCTGTTCGGGGCGGAGCTGACGGCGGCGCTGCCGGAATGGCGGCGGGCGCGCCCCGATCCGGACGGGCCGCTGTCGCCCCGGCGGCGCCTGACCCTGGCCCTGACGGTATTGGCCCTGCTGCGCGCCGATGCCCGCGCCGCCGCCGCCGGGCTGGGGCGCCAGGATCTTCTGGAGGGCACCGGCGAGGGCGAATCGGCGCTGTTCGGGGTGTTGAGCGCTCTGCTGGACGGGGGCTATCTGGCCCGCACGGCGGCGGGGCGCTATGTGCTGGCGCGCGACCTGGGGACGGCGCGGCTGGCTGATCTGGCGGAGCGTCTGCAGCTGGGCCCCGGTCCCGGCGGCGGAGCCGGGCTGCTGGCCGAGCGCCTCGATCAGGCGGCGGCGGCCCAGGCCCAGGCCTTCGATCTGCCACTGGCCACGGTTTTGGAGGATTACTCCAGCCCCTTGCGTGGATTGTAGGGGTGCTTGGCGGCCCAGCCGCGCAGAAAGCTTTCCAGATCGGCGTCGATGGTGTCGGGCAGGGCGATCTTCAAGGTCACCAGCTGGTCGCCGCGGTCCTTGCCGTGGGGCACGCCCTTGCCTTTCAGGCGCATCACCGTGCCGGCTTGCGAGGCGGCGGGGATGTTCAGGGCCACCTTGCCGTCGATGGTGGGCACCGTCACCTTGGCCCCCAGCGCCGCCTCGGCCAGGGTCAGCGGCAGGGTGAAGAGGATGTCGTTGTCCTCGCGGCTGAAATGGGGATGGGGCTCCACCTTGATCTCGATCAGGGCGTCGCCGGCCGGGCCGTCGCCCTGCCCGGCATGGCCCTGGCCCTTCAGGCGCAGATGGGTGCCGTCGCGGGTGCCGGGCGGCACCTTCACGTTCAGGCTTTTGCCGGTGGGCAGGGTGATGCGCTTGGTGGTGCCGAGGGCGGCCTCGGTGAAGGGCACCTTCAGGGAATATTGCGCGTCGGCGCCTTTCCGGGCCGGTTCATCCTCTTCCTCGAACCAGGCCTTGCCGCCGCTGCGGGCCCGGCCCTTGTCGCGGCGGCGCATCATTTCGGCGAACAGGTCGTCGGCAGTGCCGAAGCCGCCGAAGCCGCCGAACCCCTGGCCCTTGCTGTTGTAGCCGCCATGGTTGCGGCGCGGGCCGCGCTTTTCGTTGCCCTGGCCGTCGATCTCGCCGGCATCGAAGCGGGCGCGTTTGCCGGCGTCGCTCAACAGGTCGTAGGCGGCGGTGACCTTCTTGAATTTCTCCTCGGCGGCGGCGTTGCCGGGATTGACGTCGGGATGCAGGGTGCGCGCCAGCTTGCGGTAGCTGCTTTTAAGCTGCTCGGGGGTGGCGTCGCGCGCAACGCCCAGGATCTTGTAGGGATCATCCGCCACGGGAAAAACCTTATGCTCTGTCAAAACGATGGAAGGGTGACGGGCACAGAAATAGAGGGTTACGCGCCGGGTTTCCAGCGCCGCCGTGACGGCGGCGGTGAATTTGTCTTGCGATTGCCCATTTTCTTTCCGGTTCGGACAGCCTATGTAAAGGCTCTAAAATCGGAAGAGTCTGATATTCCACGATATTAAGAGCGATTTGCAATGGCTGCGAGCGAAAAGGATCCCCTGGCGCTGTTCCATCAGTGGATGGCCGAGGCGGAAAAAAGCGAGGTGAACGATCCCAACGCGATGGCCCTGGCCACCGCCGACGGCGAGGGACGCCCAGCGGTGCGCATGGTGCTGCTGAAGGAGGCCGATGCCCGCGGCTTCGTGTTCTACACCAATCTGGAAAGCCGCAAGGGCGAGGATCTGGCCGCCAACGCCCGCGCCGCCCTGTGCCTGCACTGGAAAAGCCTGCGCCGCCAGGTGCGCATCGAGGGCCGGGTGCAGCCGGTAACGCCCGAGGAGGCCGACGCCTACTTCGCCAGCCGGGCCCGGGGCAGCCAGATCGGCGCCTGGGCCTCGCGGCAGTCGCGGCCCCTGCAGGGGCGCTTCGAGCTGGAGCGGCGCATCGGCGAGTTCGCCGCCAAGTTCGGCCTGGGCAAGGTGCCGCGCCCGCCGCACTGGTCGGGGTTCCGCGTGGTGCCCGACCGCATCGAGTTCTGGGCCGACCGTCCTTTCCGCCTGCACGACCGCACCCTGTTCATCGCCACGCCCGAGGGCTGGCGCACCGAGCAGCTTTTTCCGTGACCGGAGGGACCATGAGCGCGGATCTCGCCGAAAAAGAGAAGGCCGGGCGCATGATGCGCCGCGCCACCCTGTTCGCGGTGGCGGTGGGGGTGATTCTGATCGTGGCCAAGCTGACGGCCTGGCTGGGCACCGGCTCGGTGGCGCTGCTCTCGACCCTGATCGATTCCACCCTCGACAGCATCGCCTCGCTGGTCAATCTGCTGGCCGTGCATCACGCTTTGTCGCCCGCCGATGCCGAACACCGCTTCGGCCACGGCAAGGCCGAGCCGCTGGCCGGGCTGGCGCAGTCGGCCTTCATCGGCGGTTCGGGGCTGCTGCTGATCGGCGAGGCGGCGCAGCGCCTGTGGGAGCCGCAGCCGGTCACGCACGGCCTCGGCGGCATCGCCGTGATGGGCCTCTCCATCGTGCTGACCCTGGCCCTGGTCACCTATCAGAAGCGGGTGATCGCCCGTACCCAGTCGGTGGCCATCAGCGCCGATCGCCTGCATTACGCCTCCGATCTGATGATGAACGCCGGGGTGATCGTCTCGCTGCTGCTGAGCGCCCATCTGGGCTGGACCTTCATCGATCCGCTGTTCGCCTTGGGCATCGCCTGCTACATCCTGTGGGGGGCGGGCAAGCTGGCCTGGGGATCGTTCAATCTGTTGATGGACCGGGAGTTCCCGCCCGAGGACCGCAGCCGCATCAAGGCCATCTGCGAGGCGCATCCTTTTGTGCGCAACGTGCACGATCTGCGCACCCGTTCGGCCGGACAGGCCGATTTCATCCAGCTGCATCTGGTGCTGGACGGCGAGATGTCGCTGCGCCGGGCCCACGATATCAGCGATGCGGTGGAGGCCGAGATCCGCGCCGCCTTTCCCCGCGCCGATATCATCATTCACCAGGATCCCGATGGCCTGGCGGAGCCGCGCAAGGATTTCGACGAGGAGTAGGCCATGCCCGCCGCCGCCCAGGACGAGATCATCGCCTTTCTCTCCACGCCGGCGGCCTATGGCGCCGCCGGGGTGGTGCAGCGGATCGACACCCATGTCTCGGCGCTGTTCCTGGCGGATGAGCGGGCCTACAAGCTGAAACGGGCGGTGCGCCTGCCCTTTCTCGATTTTTCCACCCTGGCGGCGCGCGAGGCGGCCTGCCGGGCCGAACTGGCGGTGAACCGCCGTACCGCGCCCACGCTGTATCTGGGGCTGGCGGCGGTGGTGCGGCGGGCCGACGGCGGCCTGGCCCTGGCCGGGGAGGATGATCCGGGGCCGGTGGTGGACTGGCTGGTGGTGATGCGCCGTTTCGGGCAGGACGGTCTGTTCGACCGGCTGGCTCCGGCGGGGGCCATCCCGCGCGAGGAGGCCGAGGCCCTGGCCGACGGCATCGCCGCCTTTCACGAGGCGGCGCCCCCCCGGCCCGGCTGGGGCGGGGCGGCCGGCCTGGCCCGCACCCTTGAGAGCAATCACGCCTGTTTTCTCGATCACGCCGCCGAGGGCACCTTCGGCCACGACGCCGTGCGGGATCTGATGGCGCAAAGCCGCGCCAGCCTGGCCGCCCAGGCGGCGCTGCTCGACCGCCGCCGCGATCAGGGGCTGGTGCGCCACTGCCACGGCGATCTGCATCTGGGCAACATCTGCCGCTTCGAGGGGCGGCCGTTGCTGTTCGACGCCATCGAATTCAACGAGGAATTCGCCTTCATCGACGTGCTCTACGATCTGGCCTTCCTGCTGATGGATCTGTGGGCGCGGGGCCTGCGTGATCTGGCCAGCTGGATCTTCAACCGCTATCTGGAGAACCGTCCCGATCTGGAGGGATTGGCGGCACTGCCGCTGATGCTGTCGATGCGCGCCGCCATCCGCGCCCATATCTCGGCGGAGATGGCGCGGGGGGCGGCGGCCGCCGAGGCCGAGGCGCTGCGGGCGCGGGCGCACCGCTATTTCAGCCTGGCCCGGCGGTTCCTGGCGCCGCCGCCGCCGCGCCTGGTGGCGGTGGGCGGTTTTTCCGGCAGCGGTAAAAGCCGCCTGGCCCGCGATCTGGCCCCGCTGCTGGGGGCGGCGCCGGGCGCGGTGGTGCTGCGCACCGATGTGATCCGCAAACGGCTGGCCGGGGTGGAAACGCTGACGCGGCTGCCGCCCGAGGGCTACAGCGCCGAGATGAGCGCCCGCACCTATGCCGGGCAGGCCGCCCTGGCGGCGCGGGCGCTGGCGGCGGGCCAGGCGGTGGTGGCCGATGCGGTGTTCGCCGCGCCGGCGCAGCGGGCCGGGATCGAGGCGGCGGCGGCCCAGGCCGGCGTACCGTTCGACGGCCTGTGGCTGGAGGCGGACCCGGCGGTGATGCGCCGCCGCATCGAGGGGCGCAAGCGCAATGCCTCCGACGCCACCGCGGCGGTGCTGGAACGGCAGCTGGCCCAGGGGCCGGGCCCCCTTGCCTGGCGGCGCCAGGACAGCTCTGGAAGCAAAGCCGAAACCTTCAACAACGCTTTAGGGAAATTGGGGCTGTCGGTCGCGGACGCAGAGGGCCATAATGAGGTGGGGTAAGGCGGGGCATCGATGCAAAAACGATCCCCTGCGGGAGTTTTCTCGGAGACTGACATGACTGCCTATAAATCCATTCTGGCCTATCTGTCCGATGCCGCGACCGCCCGGCAAACCCTGGCGCTGGCCTTGAAGGTGGCCGTCACCCATGCGGCCAGGCTGCGGGTGCTGCATGTGCGCCCCGATGCCACCAACGCCGTGCCCCTGGTGGGGGAAGGGATGTCGGGCGCCATGGTGGAAGAGATGCTGGCCCTGGCCGAAACCCGCGCCGCCAACCGCGCCAACGAGTTGCATGGCCTGTTCGAACAGGCCCTGGCCGATACCCCGGCCAATGCCGTCTGGGTCGAGGAAGTGGGGCAGGAGGAAGACCTGCTGGCCCTGGTGGGCCGCCTGACCGATCTGGTGGTGATGGCCCGCCCCAGCCCCGACAGCGAAAGCGCGCCGCTGCTGGCCCTGAACGCGGTGCTGATGGAAAGCGGCCGCCCGCTGCTGCTGGTGCCCGAACGCCCGGTGCAGCAGGTGGGGCGCCACGTGGCGGTGCTGTGGAACGGCAGCGCCGAGGCCTCGCGCGCGGTGGCCTTCGCCATGCCGTTCCTCGCCGGCGCCGAAAAGGTCAGCATCTTCTCGGCCAGCGAGGCCCGCTCGCTGGCCCAGCCGCAGGCCCTGGCCGACTATCTGGCCTGCCACGGCATCAAGGCCGAGACCCGGGTCATGCCCGCCGGGGGCACGGTGGAAACCACCCTGCTGGGGGAAGTGGAAAAGGCCGGCGCCGACATGATGGTGATGGGGGCTTATACCCACAGCCGTCTGCGCCAGCTGATTCTGGGCGGCGTGACCCGGCATATCCTGCTGCACGCCACCCTGCCGGTTCTGATGTGCCACTGAGCCTGGGCGCGCCCCGGCCCCCTCTTAAAAAGGCGGGCCGGGGATAAGGCTTATTCAATTTATGGTTAAAAGTGTGATAGACTGATCACCAGTTGAAACGCATCGCCCAGGCGGCCTGCCCGCCGGAAGGGGGTAAGATGTTGACGCTGGAAGATTGCATCGGTTTCAGCGGACTGACGTCCGAGCAAGTGGAAGCCATCGCGCATCACGAACATCTTTCCATGATCATTGCCGCCGAGCTGGCGGAAAATCTTCTGGAAAGCTCCAAGGGCGTGGCCCTGGTGGAGGCCATCCTCAACGACGAGGTGGCCTATTGCCAAACGCACGGCAACAATGTGCGCCGCGCCGTTTATCAGGCCGGTCTGGATCAGTTCCTCACCCGCCATCACCGTTACATGTAGCGGACCGCGCTCACCCGATTACCCTGTCATACCAACCGGCCAATGAATTGCCCGGTTGTATCGTCCCTCGCCGGGCGGCGGCATCCGCCGCCTTGGCCGCTCGCTCAATGCTCGCTGGATACCGGCCAACGAGTCACATCAACGGTTGGCCGGTATCATCCGGCCACAGGCGCATTGAGCGCCTGTGGTGAAAGGCCTATAGTCGGGCCATGAGCGACGAGGCCAAAACCGTTATCCTGACCGGTGCCAGCCAGGGCATCGGCCACGCCACCGTGCAGCGCTTCATGCGGGAGGGCTGGCGGGTGATCACCTGCGCCCGCCAGGATGTGCCGGCCCACTGCCGCCGCGATCCGCTGTGGACGCATCACATCCCCACCGATCTCAGCCGTGGCGACAGCCTGGAAGCCTTTATCCGCGAGGCCAACGCCGTGCTGGAGGGGCAGCCCCTGCATGCCCTGGTCAACAATGCCGGCTTGAGCCCCAAAACCCCCTACAAGGAGCGGCTGGGGGTGCTGAACGGCTCCATCGACGGCTGGAAAGAGGTGTTCGACCTCAACTTCTTCGCGCCGCTGCGGCTGGCGCGCGGCTTCGCCTCGGCCCTGCATCGCGGCAAGGGGGCCATCGTCAACATCACCTCCATCGCCGGACATTATGTGCATCCCTTCGCCGGTTCGGCCTATTCCACCTCCAAGGCGGCGCTGTCGGGGCTGACGCGGGAAATGGCGGCGGAAATGGCCCAGCTGGGCGTGCGGGTCAACGCCGTGGCCCCCGGCGAGATCAAAACGGAAATGATCTCGCCCGAATACGAAGCCTTGATCCCGCGTATTCCCCTGGACCGCATGGGCAGTGTCGAGGATGTGGCCGGCGTGGTCTACCGTTTGTGCTCGGATGATTTCGGCTATGTCACTGGTACCGAGATCTTCGTCACGGGGGGGCAGCACCTCTATTGAGGCCTCCGGCGCGGATCCTTCGGATCTGTTAATCGGGATTAAATATATCATTATACTTAATTAGATTGCGCCCATATACTGCGCCGACTTTCGTATGTGTAGGGAGGCGGAGATGGCGGCTGCAACGAAAATCACCACGAAATTGCATGCCGTGGCGGCGATCGCCCTGGCCGGAACGGTGCTGGTGGGGGCGATCGGCCTGATCTCCACCTTCAGCCTCAACCGCTCCAACATGCGCCTGGTGACCGAGGCCAGCGATCCCATCGTGACGCTGAACGCCGCCGAGGCGGTGCAGGAGGACGCCCTGCGGCAATTGTTCGGGGCCGCCAACCATAATCCGGCCCTGTCGGCGTCGCGCTTTCATGATCATCCCGTCACCGCGCATACCGAGGCCATCACCGCCGACCTGCAGCGGCTTGCGGCCCTCGAATCCACCTATCGCGCCGGCGTCCTGATCGATCCGGCGCTGTTGCGCCAGGCGTCGGCCCAAAATCAGACCTTCATCGCCGACTGCCTGAAGACGGGGGCGGATCTGGCCAAGGGCGGGCAGTTCGATGCGCTGGCGGTGCATCTGACCCGCACCTGCGGCCCGCTGTTCAAAACCCTGCAGGAGGAAGAGGCCCGGCTGCTGGACGAGCATAAGGCGCATGGCGCCGTTCTGCGCGACGAGGCGACGCATCTGGATCATCTGACCACCTGGGGGCTGCTGGCCGGCACCCTGCTGGTGGCGCTGGCGGTGCTGGGGCTGATGACCAGGCTGGGGCGGAGCATCGCGCGGCCGCTGGCCGGGATCGTCCAGGCCCTGGATCTGCTGGCCAAGGGGGATCTGGAGCACCGCATCGACGGCCAGGAGCGGGCGGACGAGGTGGGCGAGATCGCCCGTGCCGCCGCCATTCTGTTCCAGCACGAGGTGGACCGCCATGCGCTGGCCGAGGCCGCCGAGACGGAACGGCGGGCCAAGGAGAAGCGGGCCGAAACCATCAGCGGCCTGACCGATGTCTTCGACCGCAAGGTGGCCGAGGCCATCGGCGTGGTGGGCAAGGCCGCCACCGGCCTGGAACAGGCGGCGCAAAGCCTGTCCAGCGTTGCCGATCAGACCCTGCGCCAGGCCAGCGCCGTGGGCGCGGCCAGCCAGCAGGCGGCGGCCAATGTGCAGACGGTGGCCTCGGCCTCGGAGGAGCTGTCGGCCTCCAGCCGCGAGATCGGCGCGCAGGTGCTGCGGGCCAACGATATCGCCCGCAATGCCGCCGAACAGGCCGCCACCACCGACGAACTGGTGCGCGGCCTGGCCGGGGCGGCGCAAAAGATCGGCGATGTGGTCAGCCTGATCACCGATGTGGCCAGCCAGACCAATCTGCTGGCCCTGAACGCCACCATCGAGGCGGCCCGCGCCGGCGAGGCCGGCAAGGGCTTCGCGGTGGTGGCCGGCGAGGTGAAAAATCTGGCCAACCAGACGGCCCGCGCCACCGACGAGATCGCCACGCACATCACCGATGTGCAGCAGCAGACCGGCGAGGCGGTGGCGGCCATCAGCGCCATCAGCCACACCATCGGCCAGATCAGCGAAATCTCGGGCGCCATCGCCGCCGCCGTGGAGCAGCAGGAGGCCGCCACCCAGGAGATCGCCCGCAATATCGCCGAGGCCTATACCGGCACCTCGGAGGTGGCCCGCAATATCGGCGGGGTGTCGGACGGGGCGCAGGAGAGCAGCACGGCGGCCCACACCCTGCTGGGCATGGCCCGCGATCTGGGCCAGCAATCGAACGATCTGGGCACCGTGGTCGATACCTTCCTGATCGGCGTGCGCCAGTCCTCGGGCGACGAGGGGCTGGCCATGGTGAAAGGAGCCATGGCCGATCACAAGGCCTTCGTCGACCGGGTGCGGGCGGCGCTCGATGGCAAAACCGGGCTTAAGGCCGCCGATCTGACCACCCATCACAGCTGCCGTTTCGGCAAATGGTACGAGGCGGTGAGCGACCAGGATCTGCGCGGTCGTCCGGCCTTCCAGAAGATCGCCGATCCGCACCAAAGGGTGCACGAGGCCGGGCGTCAGGCCCTGGACTGCCTGGCCGCCGGCGACAAGGCCGGGGCCGAGGCCGCCGCCGCCCGCATGGAAACCGCCAAGGCCGATGTGCTGGCGGCGCTGGGCAGCCTGGAACAGGCCATCCATCAGCATCACGCGTAATCAAAAAGCCCCTTGTCCGGCTGGGCAAGGGGCTTTAGTTTCGGGGGAGCGGCGGCCTTAGCCGCGCTGAAATCTGTCCAGCCAGTCCAGGCGTTCGCGCAGCTGATGGATGTCGTGATCCAGCCAGGCGCGCAAGGCTGGCGATTCCTGCTGGCTGGCATCGCGCAGATCCTCCAGGCGGGCCAGCTCCGATTCGCCCTGATCCAGCAGCATATCCATCTGCCGGGCCCGTTCCTCTCCATCCAGCAGATGCAGGAAGCGGAATTTCAGGGCGATCACCAGTTTCGACAGATCGGAAGAGGGGCGCAGCCGCGCCGTCAGCAGGGTTTTCAGCTCGCGCCGGCCGCTGTCGGAAATGGCCAGCAGGGCGTCGTCTTCCATGCCTTTGCCGTCCACGGCGTCCAGCAGGCCCTCGTAGCGCAGAAGTTCGATGGACAGGCCCATCAGATCCAGGGAGGGGCCCATAACCCGGCCGCAGAAATGGCGCACCGATCCGGCCAGCTCGCTGTAGCGCATGCTCTGGTCGGCCAGGGTGCCCAATGCGCACAGGCGCACGGCTTCTTTCGGCGTTAAGGTGTTATCTGCAAACATGGCGGCGGCCTCCGGGTCGTCTCCGATCCTCCAATATAGGGGCGAGGGGCGGAAAAGTCCAGAGGCCGCGGTTTTGCGGATGCGAAAGACCGGCGGCTAAAACCCCGCCACCGCGCCGTCGCTGCGTGGATCGAAGGCGCCTTCCAGCAGGCCGTTGTCGTGGCGCAGCACCGCCCCGGCATGGCCCATCTGATGATCGAAGGCGTCCACCAGGGTCACATCGTGCCCGGCCTCGCGCAGGGCGCGGATCAGGGAGGGATCGAAGCGGCTTTCCATCTTGAGGTCGGAGGCGGCCTCGCCGCGGCCGGCGCCCAGGCGCCAGCGCGGCGCCGTCACCGCATCCTGCAGGCTTTGCCCGAACTGGGCGTAGCGGGAATAGATGGCGGCCAGGGTTTGCGGCTGGCCGTCGGCGCCCATGCTGCCGTGCACCAGCAGGCGGCCGTCGCGGAAACGGGTCAGCGACGGGCACAGGGTGCTGAAGGGCTTCCGGCCCGGCTTCAGGAAGTTCTGGCCGGCCTCGTTCAGCGAGAAGCTGGCGGCGCGGTTGTGCCACAGCAGGCCGAACTCGCCCACCGCCTGGGCGGCGCCGAAGGGGGCGGCCAGGCTGTGGATGCAGCTGACGGCGCGGCCCTGGCCGTCGATCACGCCGATCCAGGCGGTATCGCCGTCCTGGGCATCGCGGCGCCAGGGCAGGGCGCGGCGCGGCGCGATGGATTCGGCCAGCCGGTCCAGCAGGGTTTCGCTGAGATAGGTGGTGGAGTGAATGGTCATGTAGGCCGGATCGGTCACATGGGCATTGCGCACGATGAAGGCCTGCTTGGTGGCCTCGACGATGCCGTGGATATGGGCGAAGCCCTCGGCCTGGGCCACATCCAGCCGTTCGAACAGCCCCAGGATCATCAGCGCCGCCAGCCCTTGCGTGGGCGGCGGCAGGTTGTAGGCGGTGGCGTCCTTCAGGGGCAGCGACAGCGGGCGGCGGCGCACCGAGCGGTGGCGGGCCAGATCCTCGGAGCCCAGCGGGCTGCCGGCCCGGGCCAGCTCGGCGCCCAGATGGTGGCCCACGGCGCCGCGGTAGAAATCGTCGAGGCCGCTTTTGGCCAGCCGCTCCAGCAGCGTGGCCAGGCCCGGCAGCCGCATCAGCTGGCCGGTGGCGAAGCCGGCGTAAGGGGCGGCCAGGGTTTCGCCCAGGCGGCTGGCGCAATCGGCCTGATAGCGGGTCACGGGGAAGCCGTGCGCGGCATGGTGGATGGCGTCGGCGAACAGGCGGGTCAGCGGCAGGGCGCCGCCCCAGCGGCCGCTGATTTCCAGCGCCGCCTGCCAGCCGGATACGGCGCCGGCCACGGTGGCGGCGGCCAAAGGCCCGGTGGCGGGGATCGCGGACAGGCCGCGGCTCTGATAAAGCTCGGCCCGGGCGGCCGATCCGGCGGCGCCGCTGGCATCGATGGAGATGGGGGCCTTGCCCGGCTCGGCGATCAGCCAGAAACCGTCGCCGCCCAGGCCGCAGGTATGGGGATAGACCACGCCGCAGGTGGCGGCGGCGGCGATGGCCGCCTCGATGGCATTGCCGCCTTCACGCAGCACCGCCAGCCCGGCCTGCGCGGCCAAATGGTTGGGAGCGCTGACCATGCCGCGTGTCGCCATGGGTGTATAAAGCATTCGCTGCGATCCTTTATCCTCTACCGGGGGATTTTGCGGTATTCAGCCTGTCTCGTCCAGAGCGGGAAGATAAGGCAGGGCGTGAAAACGGGACAGTGATTTTGACGAATGGAACCGGCGCAGCCGGTGACGAGCGCAGGCATAAGCGAGGATAAGCCAAGCTGGCGGCACGCCAGCGCCCGGCGCTTGAGGGACATATAAGAACCAACGCCCGGCGCTTGGGAATATAAAATCCTAAACCGGCATAGCCGGTTACAAGCGCCTTGAACGGACCGTTGCGGTCGGATGCGGCCCGGTGCTAAAAGCCGCTGTTCCGATTTTCAAGAGAGTTGAGCATGGCCCAGGATTTCACCGAAAACGCCGCCATCCGGATCGGCTGGGACGCCTTGCACCGCGATGCCATCATCCTGTCGCAGAAGCTGCGCCACCAGGGGCCGTTCAAGGGCATCATCGCCGTGGCGCGCGGCGGCCTGGTGCCGGCGGCCATCGTGGCGCGCGAGCTGGAGATCCGCCTGGTGGATACGGTGTGCATCGTCAGCTACGACGACAAGGTGCAGCGCGACGGCGAGGCCCTGGTGCTGAAACCGGTGGAGGGCGACGGCACCGGCTGGCTGATCGTGGATGATCTGGTGGATTCCGGCAACACCTTCCGCCATCTGCGCCGCATGCTGCCCAAGGCCCATTACGCCACCGTTTACGTCAAGCCCAAGGGCCAGGACACGGTGGACACCACCGTCATTCCCATCGATCAGGATATCTGGATGGTGTTTCCGTGGGATGATGACCCGGCGAACTGGCGGCGCGGCTGACGGTTCGCCGGGTCATCCAGCCGCCGGAGGCGGCGGCGGCCAAGGGCGCGGAGGCGCCCGCCCGGCGAGGGGGGACGAGGCGGCGCGCCGCGCCGCGCCGCTGTGAAGGTTCCGGCGAACTGGCGGCGCGGCTGACCGTTCTCAGGACCGAAGTCTATAAATCATACCAACCGCCCAATGAATTGACCGGTTGTATCGTCCCTCGCCGGGCGGCGGCATCCGCCGCCTTGGCCGCTCGCTCAATGCTCGCTGAATACCGGCCAACGAGTCATACCAACCGCCCAATGAATTGACCGGTTGTATCGTCCCTCGCCGGGCGGCGGCATCCGCCGCCTTGGCCGCTCGCTCAATGCTCGCTGGATACCGGCCAATGAGTCACTTCAATGGTTGGCCGGTATCACTTCAATGGTTGGCCGGTATCAGCCGTGGCGGGGGTTAAACCCGCCGGGTCTCGAAACGTTCGCAGCCCACGGCGCGGGCCAGGCGTTCGTAGCGGCCGGTGGGGATTTCGGGGCCGAAGGCGGGGTCGTCCGCCGGGGCCTCCAGCACCAGGGCGGGGCCTTCGGCGCTCAGGCGGGTGGTGCGCAACAGGCCCGGCACCCCGCCCGAGATGGAGTGGCCCAGGCGCAGGGCCAGGCCGATGGCGCGGGCGCGGCGCTGGTCGTCTTCCGTCAGCAGGGTGCGGGCGGCCTGGGCGGCGGCCAGTTCGCCCTCGCTTTCATAGCGGGCGTAGATGGCCAGGGCCAGGGCGGCGCGGTCCTGATGGCCCAGCCCCATGAAGGGCAGGCGGAACACGCGGAGAAAGGCCTGTTCGGCGCGGTAATCGGGGTGTTCGTTCCAGAACACGTCGCCCAGCAGGCAGGCGGCGTGGCGCAGGCGGCGCTGATGCCGGCTTTCCTGGGGGAACAGCGGCGCCATCCAGTCCATCATCTCGCCGGCATGTTCGGGAAAGCGCCCGGCGGTGCGGGCCAGATCGGTGCAGGCGGCCAGCAGGGGATCGCGGGCCTGCAGATCGGGCGGCAGGCTGTTGAAGAACTGGCCCTCGCGCATGCCGTAAACCGAAAAGATCAGCTGGGCCGGCTGCACCTTCTGCAGCACCTTTTCCAGCAGCAGCGCCGCCATGGGCAGATGCGGCAGGCGCTTTTTCGACAGGCCGGGAATCTTTTCCATGGATTTGCGGTTCTGGCGGGCCACCAGATCCAGCAGGCGCAGAGCCTCCTGGTGCTCCAGGGTATAATTGTCGAGCACATGCAAGGGGTGCCCGGTCTGGGCGATGAACAGGCGGGCCAGGGCGCGCCAGGCGCCGCCCACGGCATAAAGCGGCCGGCCGTTGCCGCGGCCGCACCAATCCACCTCGGCGAAATGGCGGTCGATCTCGGCGGCGGCCAGGGCGCGTTCGCCGCCCGAGGCCTCGTTCAGCCGCAGGATGCCGAGCGGCATGGTGGCGTAGGGGCCGGCGAAATCGCCCCGGTCCAGGGCCACCAGTTCCAGGCTGCCGCCGCCCAGGTCGGCCACGATGCCGTCGGCGTCGGGGGTGCCGCACAAAACGCCCATGGCCGCCGAGCGGGCCTCGTCCTCGCCCGAGAGCACGGTGATGGCGGTCTGGCAGCGGCTTTCCACCTCGTGCACGAAATCGGCGCCGTCGGCGGCATCGCGCACCGCCGCCGTGGCCAGAATGCGCAACACCCCCACGTGCATGGCCCGGGCCAGCCGCACGAAGCGCTCCAGATGCAAAAGGGCCTGGGCGCGGCCCTCCGGGTTCAGCCGCCCCGAACTGCCCAGCCCCAGCCCCAGGGCGCACACCGCCTTTTCATTGAAAATGGCCACCGGGGTACGGGCCACGCCGTCATAGACCACCAGCCGGATGGAATTGGAGCCGATATCGACGATGGCGATATGGCGGGCGGCGGCGGCCTCGGCCGAGGGGGCGGGAATGGGAAAGCGGGCCAGACTGGTGGGCATGGGCGGTCAGATTTCGCTTTTCAGAACCAGCTTGGGCAGGGGGCGGGCGCGATCCTGGGCGCTGCCCCGGCCCGACAGGCTGGGATTGGTCATGAAATAGGTATGGGCGCTGAAGGGTTTTGCCCCCTTGGCGGGGGCGATGCGATGGTAAATTCCCTCGCCGTCCAGCACCCAGCTTTGCTGGTTGTCCTTGAGGTTGGCCACCATGATCTGCTCCAGGATCTGGCGGTGCACGGTGCCGTATTCGATGGGAACCAGGGCTTCCACGCGCCAATCCATGTTGCGGTTCATCCAGTCGGCCGAGGAGATGAACACCTTGGCATGCCGCGAGGGTAGCGGATGGCCGTTGCCGAAGCAAATCACCCGGCCATGTTCCAGGAAACGTCCGACGATGCTTTTCACGCGGATGTTTTCCGAAAGCCCCGGCACGCCGGGCTTCAGGCAGCAGATGCCGCGGATGACCAGATCCACCTGTACCCCGGCCGCCGAGGCCTGGTAGAGGGCATCGATCAGGCGGGCATCCACCAGCGAGTTCATCTTGGCCCAGATGGCGGCGGGGCGGCCGGCGCGGGCATTGTCGATCTCGGTCTGAATGCAGGCCAGCAGGCGGTCGCGCAGGGCCAGCGGCGCGATGGCCAGCTTTTCCATCTGTTCGGGCTTGGCGTAGCCGGTCATGAAATTGAAGGTGCGGTTGGCGTCGCGGCACAAGGCCGGGTCCACCGTGAAGAAGCTGAGATCGGTATAGACCTTGGCGGTGATGGGATGATAGTTGCCGGTGCCGAAATGCACGTACGAGCGCAGCTCGCCGCCTTCGCGCCGCACCACCAGGCTGATCTTGGCGTGGGTTTTCAGCTCCATGAAGCCGTAAACCACCTGGGCCCCGGCCCGTTCCAGATCGCGGGCCCAGCCGATATTGGCCTCCTCGTCGAAGCGGGCCTTGAGCTCGATCATGGCGGTGACCGATTTGCCCATCTCCGCCGCCTCGGCCAGGGCTTTCACGATGGGGCTGTCCTTGCTGGTGCGGTAAAGGGTTTGCTTGATGGCCACCACGTTGGGATCGCGCGCCGCCTGGCGCAGGAACTGCACCACCACATCGAAGCTTTCGAAGGGGTGATGCACCACGATGTCCTTCTTGCGGATGGCGGCGAAACAGTCGCCGCCGAAATCGCGGACCCGCTCGGGGAAACGGGCGTTATAAGGCACGAAGGTCAGATCGGGCCGGTCGTCCGAGATCAGCTGCTTGATATCCACCGTGCCGATCAGGCCGTGCAGGGGGAAAACATCGTCGGGCGTGACCTGCATTTCCAGGATGATCAGATCCAGAAGATCCTGCGGCATGTCGGAATTGACGGTGAGGCGGATGCAGTGGCCGCGGCGGCGGCGCTTCAGGGCGGATTCGAACACCCGCACCAGATCCTCGGCCTCCTCGTCGATTTCCATTTCCGAATCGCGGATCACCCGGAACACGCCGTGGCCGTCCACGGTGAAGCCGGGGAACAGACGGTCGAGATAAAGGGTGACCATCTCTTCCAGCGGCAGATAGCGGATATCGTGGCCGGGCAGGCGGATGAAGCGTTCGATCTGGTGCGGCAGCGGCAGCAGGGCGCGCATCACCTCGCCATCGTCCTGATGGGTAAGGTGCAGCACCATGGCGAAGCCCAGATTGGGAATGAAGGGGAAGGGATGCGCCGGATCGATGGCCAGCGGCGTCAGCACCGGGAACACATGCTCCATGAAGCGGTTGTCCAGCCACTGGCGGTCGCTGCGGGTCAGCTCGGCGGTATCGATCACGGCGATGCCGGCCTGGCGCAGTTCGGCGCACAGGCGGGTCCAGCAGTCGGACTGCTTTTCCAGCAGCCGTCCGGCCTCCTGGTTGATGGCCAGCAATTGCTGGGCCGGGGTCAGGCCATCCTGGCTGGTGGTGGTGACGCCGTTGGTCACCTGGCCTTTGAGGCCGGCCACGCGCACCATGTAGAATTCATCGAGATTGGCCGCCGAGATCGAGAGGAAGCGCAGGCGCTCCAGCAGCGGGTGGCGGGTGTTGTCGGCCTCTTCCAGAACGCGGGTGTTGAAGGCCAGCCACGACAGTTCGCGGTTGATGAAACGGTCGGGCGAGCAGGCGGCGATGGCCGCGGGCGTGGCCGGGGCGGGGGCGATGGCCGGACTGTCGAGATCGGGGATGCTGTCGGTCATTGCGGTCTACCCTGCCGTGTTCTGATGATTGCCGTTCGTTATAGCCGCTCGCCGCCGGGATGTCATGGCGGCGGCTGGAACTGTAACATCATTGCAATATGCGAGATATTCTCCTTAATAGGGAATAAATATGGTAAGAGCGCCTATCGGGTGCGGCTTCATCGCCGGGTGCCATAAATCTAACATTTGCCTGCGCCCGGCGGGGGGGATTTATTCTGGCCCGGGCGCGCGCCGGCGCCGCCGATCCGGAGAGCGGACATGAAAACGATTTTTCTGCTGCGTCACGCCAAATCCAGCTGGGACGATCCCTCGCTCGACGATCTGGCCCGTCCTCTCAACAAGCGCGGGCGGCGGGCGGCGGCGATGATGGGCGAATATTTCCTGCGCCAGGGTTTCAATCCGTCGGTGGTGCTGTGTTCGCCGGCGGCGCGCACCCGGCAAACCCTGGATGTGCTGCTGCCGGCCCTGCCCGATCCCGAGGTGCGCATCGACGAACGCATCTACGACGCCGCCATGAAAACCCTGCTGGCCCGCCTGCAGGAGTTGCCGGAAACCTGCGCCTCGGTGCTGCTGGTGGGCCATAATCCCGGCCTGGAGCGCCTGGCCCTGACCCTGGCCGACGGCAGCGGCAACGCCGAGGCGGCGGCGCGGCTGGAGGCGAAATATCCCACCGGCGCCCTGACTGTGCTCTCGTCGGCCAGCGTCTGCTGGGAGACCCTGGCGGCGGGCGGCTGCCGCCTGGAAAATTTCGTCTGTCCGGCGGATCTGGAATAGCGGGGGCGGGCAGGCCATTCTGGTCTGTTGCCTTATAGGGAGTTTTCCCTATTATAGGCTGTGTTGACTATAACTGCGCCTAAAGAGATAAACATGGATCCGGTTCGCAATCCGTTTGCGCCTGGAGCGGGCTCCCAGCCGCCGGAGCTGGCCGGCCGGGAAGACATCGTTACGGCGGCCGATATCGCGTTGCAGCGCGTTTTGCGCGGACGGCCGGAGCAATCGCAAATGCTTCTCGGGTTGCGCGGTGTCGGGAAAACGGTGCTTCTTAACAAAATCGAGGGGATTGCCGAGGAGCGCGGCTATCTCACCTCTTTTATCGAGGCGCCCGAAGATCGGACGCTGGCCGACCTGCTCTATCCGAGGGTCCAACAGGTTCTCCGCAAACTATCGTTGAGCGAGGCGGCAAAGACCGCCGCGCATGCCGCCATGCGGGCGCTGCGCAGTTTTGCGGGGACCTTTAAGATCAGTGTCGGTGATTGCGAAGTGGCCGTGGATCCGGAACCGGGCGTGGCGGACAGCGGAAATCTTGAGTACGACATTACCGATCTTTTTCTGAAGGTAGGGGCGGCGGCAAAATCCGCGGGACGCGGATGGTGTCTGCTGATCGATGAGGTGCAATATCTCTCCGCCGGGGAACTTGGCGCTCTTATCGTGGCCATTCATCGCGTCAATCAGAAAAAATTGCCGATTTTGATCTTTGGCGCCGGCCTTCCGGCCATCGCGGCGTTATCCGGCGATGCCAAGTCCTATGCCGAGAGGCTTTTCATTTTTCCGAAGATCGGCGCTCTGTCCGCGCCGGATGCCGCGAATGCGATCCGGCAGCCGATTGAAGAGGAGCGTGAAACCATCGACCAGGGGCTCCTTGACCGCATTGTCGAATCGACGAAAGGCTACCCCTATTTCCTGCAGGAATGGGGATATCAGGTGTGGAATGCCGCCGAGCATTCGCCAATGTCCTTGAACTGTCTTGAAACGGTGGAAAAAGAGGCGCTGAGGCGGCTTGACGAGGGTTTTTTCAGGGTGCGGATCGAACGCCTGTCTCCCAAGGAAAAGGACTATGTGATCGCCATGGCGCGCCTGGGCGCCGGGCCGTACCGATCATCGGATGTCGCCGAGCTGTTGGGCGAAAAGTTGACGACCCTTGGCCCCCGGCGCGCGCAGATTATTGCCAAGGGCATGATCTACAGCCCCGCTTATGGGGATATCGCCTTTACGGTTCCGATGTTCGATGAATATCTGAAGCGCCACTGGCTCAGGGCGTGATACCGGCCAACCATTGACGTGACGGGTTGGCTGGTCTCCAGCGAGCCTTGAGCGAGCGGCCAAGGCGGCGGATGCCGCCGCCCGGCGAGGGACGATACAACCGGTCAATTCATTGGCCGGGCGGTATGAGAGATCCCGGCAGAATGTCGCGCAATAGCGGCACGGTGATGGCGCGCTGGCGGGCCAGGGCCACGCGGTCGATCTCGGCCACCAGGGCGCGGGCGGCCTCGAAGCTGCGCTGCATGCGCGGCAGCAGGTAGGTCAGCACATCGGGGCCCACCCGCAATTGCCGGTCGGAAAACAGTTTCAGCAGCAGGGCCTGCAGCAGGGCGTCGTCGGGGGCGCCGATGGCGGCCACCGGCAGGGCCAGCAGGCGCGAACGCAGATCGGGCAGGGCGATGGGCCAGCGCGCCGGGGCGGCGCGGCCGCTGACCAGCAGGGCGTGGCCGTTTTCCCGCAGCATGTTGTAAAGGTGGAACAGGGCGGCCTCGTCCAGGCCCTGGTCCACGTCCTCCACCGCCACCGCCGGGCAGGCGGCCAGGGCCGGCAGGGTCTCGGCCCGCAGGGCGGCGGCGGGCAGGATGGCGCCGCCGCTCCGGGCGGCGAACACATGGGCCAGATGGCTTTTTCCCGATCCCGCCGGGCCGTAAAGGGCCAGGCCGAAGCCGGGCCAGGCGGGCCAGCGGCTGATCCAGCCGTGCGCCTCGGCATTGCAGGCGGTGACGAGAAAATCCTCGGCGCTGAAGGCCGGCGCATGGCCGAATTCCAGGGGAATCTGACGGGGCTGCATGGTCAGGGCGCCGTTCCTTCGGGCTTGTCGCCGGAATAAAGACTGCTTTTGAGATAGCGGGAAAGCGAGAAGCGGGTCAAGACCCCCACCACCGCCGCCACCGGCAGCGCCAGCAGCACCCCTAAAAAGCCGAACAGGGCGCCGCCGGACAGCAGGGCGAAGATCACCCATACCGGATGCAGGCCGATCTTTTCCCCCACCAGCTTGGGCGACAGCACATTGCCCTCCAGCAGATTGCCGATGATGAACACGGCGGCCACCATCAGCGGCAGGCTCCAGTCGGGGCTTTGCGCCAGGGCCAGCCCCACCCCCACCAGGAAGCCGGTGGTGCTGCCGAGATAGGGGATGAACGAGGCCAGACCGGCTCCGAAGCCCACCACCAGCCCCAGATCCAGGCCGACGGCGGTCAGGCCCAGGCCGTAGAGGGTGCCCAGGGTCAGGCACAGCAGGGCCTGGCCGCGCACGAAGCCCGACAGGATCTGGTCGATCTCGCGCAGCTCCTGGCGGATGGTCTCGGCATGATGGCGCGGCAGCCAGGCATCCACCCGCGCCGTCACCTTGTGCCAGTCGCGCAGCAGATAGAAGGTGACCACCGGGGTGACGAAGATCAGCGACAGGATGTTCACCACCACCAGCGAGCCGGTGAGGATGCTTTTCAGGAAATGCGCGATCCAGCCCGCCAGGGTGCCGGCATAATCGCCGGCGGCGCTGCGCAGCCGTTCGATATCCTGGGGCGAAAGGTAGGTTTTGGCGGTGCGCCACAAGGGTTCGCCGCGGTGGATCAGCGCCTGGGCGTAATCGGGCACCTTCTGGGCGAAGCTGATCACCTGCTCCTCCAGCAGCGGCGCGATCAGCAGGAAGGCCAGCACCAGCCCGGCGAAGAAGGCCAGGGTGATGAACACCGTGGCCCAGTTGCGCGACACTCCCCAGCGGTTAAGGCGCTGCACCAGCGGATCGAGGAAATAGGCCACGGCCATGCCGGCCACGAAGGGCAGCAGGATGCCGCGCAGCAGATAAATCAGCAGCAGGGCCGCCGCCAGCCCGCCCAGCCAGAACCGCAGACGGCCTTCCCGCGTCATCGGCATGATGTCAGGAGCCTCCGGCCAGGGTCAGGGTCCAGGTGCCGCCGGGGGGGGCGGGGGCGGTCAGGATCAGGCCGTTCTGGGCCAGAATCTGTTCCAGGCGGCTTTGATCGCCCACCACATGCAGTAAAAGCTGGGCCTTGCCGCGCGACAGCGCAACGATATCGTAGCCGCGCACGGCGGTGGCCCGCACCAGGCGCTGGCGCAGGGCGGTCCAGTCGGCCAGGGCGCCGTTCAGCGGCACATCGACGGCAAGATCGCTGCTTTGGCCGTATTCCAGGGTGTTGCCGGCCTTCCAGGCATCGTTGATGCGGGCGGCCAGCTGGGTCACGGCGCGGCGCATCACCGCGTCCAGGGGTTCGTTCGTCTGGCCGGTCACGCTGCTGGTGCCGCTTTGCGCGCCGGCCACCGGGCCGATGCCCGCCAGCTGCAGATCCACCCGCAGCTGATTGCCGGGCAGGGGGTGGGGGGTGGCCACCGCCACCAGCACGTCGGGGGTATCGTAGCGCTGGCCGATGGCGGCCAGGGTTTCCGGCGCGGCCAGGGCCACGGTGCCGGCGCTCAGCAGGGCATCGGGCGGCTGGCCGGGAGCCGGGGCGGCCGGGGCCGGCGGCACCGCCAGCGGCACGATGCCCTGGGCGGCGCCGCTTTGCCAGGCGTCGCGCCAGGGGTTGGCGCCGTCGAACAGCACCGGGCCGCTATCGGCCATGTAAACCGGCAGCACCGCCACCGGGCGGCCGCGCCACTCGGCGTAGGCGATGCCGGCGGTGCGCAGCAGGCGGCGCACCGCCTCGGGCTTGAAGCGCACCGACAGGCTGGCCAGATAGCGCACGGTGGAATGCTTTTCCTGGTCGATGCCCACGTCCAGCACCAGATCCTGCAGATCCTGGTCCGACAGTTTGGGAATGCGCGGCCAGTCGGCGGGGGCGGCCAGGCGCTGCATCAGCTGCTGATAGGCCTGGCGCTGGCCGTCCAGCAGGGCCTGATCGCGGGCTTTGGCCAGATCGGTGGAGCTGACATCCACCATGATGCCGCTGAAGGCGAAGGGATCCGCCGCCTGGGCCAGAACCGGCCGGGCGGGCCAGATCGCGGCCAGCAGCAGGGCAAATGCGGCGAACCATGTCGATTTGATCAGGTTCGGGCGGAGAAGAAGCATTGAAAACCGTCCCGGATGAAGTATCTTCGGCCCACTCGTTTCGCGCCGTACCATAGCACGATCAAGCCCCCGAGGAAGCCATTACCCAATCCAATCATACCACTGGTCTGACCTACAAGGACGCGGGTGTCGATATCGACGCCGGCGAAGCCCTGGTCGAGGCCATCAAGCCGCTGGCCAAATCCACCGCCCGCCCTGGCGGGGCGGCTGGCCTGGGCGGTTTCGGAGCCCTGTTCGATCCCCGTGCCGCCGGATTCAAGGATCCGGTGCTGGTGGCCACCACCGACGGGGTGGGCACCAAGCTCAAGGTGGCCATCGACGCCAACTACCACGAAACCGTGGGCATCGATCTGGTGGCCATGTGCGTCAACGATCTGGTGGTGCAGGGCGCCGAGCCGCTGTTCTTCCTGGATTACTTCGCCACCGGCAAGCTGGATGTGGCCGCCGGAACCGCCATCGTGGCGGGCATCGCCGAGGGCTGCCGCCAGGCCGGCTGCGCCCTGATCGGCGGCGAAACGGCGGAAATGCCCGGCATGTACGCCCATGGCGATTACGATCTGGCCGGTTTTTCGGTGGGCGCCGCCGAGCGCGCCGATCTGATCGACGGCAGCGGCGTGGCCGATGGCGACGTGGTGCTGGGTCTGGCTTCGTCGGGTGTGCATTCCAACGGTTATTCCCTGGTGCGCAAGGTGGTGGAACGCTCCGGCCTGGCCTATGGCGACGCCGCCCCCTTCGCCACCGGCAAAAGCCTGGGCGAGGCGCTGCTCACTCCCACCCGCATCTATGTGAAAAGCTGCCTGGCGGCGGTGCGGGCCGGCAAGATCAAGGCCCTGGCCCATATTACCGGCGGCGGTCTGGTGGAAAACGTGCCGCGGGTGCTGCCCGAAGGCGCCGTGGCCGAGCTGGACGCCCGCGCCTGGACCCTGCCGCCGGTGTTCGGCTGGCTGAAGGGCGTGGCCGGCATCGACGCCCATGAGATGAGCCGCACCTTCAACTGCGGTATCGGCATGGTGGCGGTGGTGGCCGAGGCCGACGCCGAGGCGGCCGCCGGCCTGCTGCGCCAGGGCGGCGAAACGGTGTTCACCATCGGCCGCATCCGCGCCCGCCAGGGCGACGAGGCGCAAAGCCAGGTGCTGCACGCCGCCGAGGCCTGGGGCTGAGCGGGCATGGCCCATGACGCGCTGAAGGTGGCCGTGCTCATTTCCGGGCGCGGCTCCAATCTGCAAGCCCTGCTGGATGCCTGCGCCGATCCGGCCTATCCGGCCCGGATCGTGCGGGTGATCTCCAACGTCGCCGGGGCGTTCGGGCTGGAACGGGCCAAAGCCGTCGGCGTGGCCACCCAGGTGATCCGCCATAAGGAGTACGACAGCCGCGAGGCTTTCGACGCCGCCCTCGATCAGGCCATAAGGGCCTCGGGGGCCGATGTGGTGTGCCTGGCCGGCTTCATGCGGCTGCTGACGCCGGGCTTCACCGCCGCCTGGCAGGGGCGGCTGGTCAATATCCACCCCTCGCTGCTGCCCAGCTTCAAGGGGCTGCATACCCACCAGCGGGCCCTGGAGGCCGGGGTCAAGCTGCACGGCTGCACCGTGCATCTGGTCACCCCCGATCTCGACGGCGGCCCGATCCTGGCCCAGGCGGCGGTGCCGGTGCTGCCCGGCGACGACGAGGACAGCCTGGCGGCCCGCGTGCTGGAGCAGGAGCACCGCCTCTACCCGCTGGCCCTGCGGCTGCTGGCCGAGGGCCGGGTGCGGGTGGAGAACGGCGTGGCCCGTATCGCCGGCCTGGCCGATAGCGGCGTCCGCCTGCTCAATCCCGGCCCCTGATCCTGCCCCACCGGAGCGCGTCTCCGAGGCGGCGCTGGGAAAAATAGCGCAATAGTTGTGTTTTTTCTTCCGCATCGCGCCTTTCGGATGGGGGCGAATCCGGCTATCCTCGCCGGCGGGACTACGGGATGGGGGCGGCCCGGATGAGGCGTGTCATGAGGATTGGGGCAGGTTTATTCATTTTGGCCGCGCTTTGGCTGGCGGTGCCGCCGTCGGGTCGGGCCGCCCCGCTGTCCTCGCCGCTGCCCGATGCGCCGGTGGACGATCCCCATGTCATCACCCTGCGGGCCGATCCCTCCTGCCCCTCCAACTGCGACCCGGCCTCGGATCATCCGGGCTATGACATCGAAATCGCCAAGGCCATCTACGAGCCGCTGGGCTACAAGGTGGATTACCGCCTGCTGAGCTGGGCCCGCACCCTGGTGGAGGTGCGGCGCGGCACCTTCGATGCCCTGGTCGCCGGCATCAGGAGCGATGCCCCCGATTTCATCTTCCCCCGGGAACCGGCGGGCATGCTGATCAACGGCTTCGCCCTGCGCAAGGGCAGCGGCTGGCAGTGGCGGGGGCCGCAATCATTGCAGGGCATGGTGCTGGGCTATATCCCCGACTATCAATATTTTCCGGCCCTGAAGGACTATATCGACGCCCATGCCGGCGATTGGCATGCCGTGCAGGGGGTGGCGATGATGAACGCCACCGCGCTTAATCTGAAAAAACTGCTGGTGCGCCGCATCGACATCACCTGCGACGATCTTTCGGTGCTGCGCTACGAGCGCAAAAGGCTGGGCCTGGAAGACCAGATCGAGATCATTGATCCCAAGGTGGCGGCGCCGCTGCCCAATTATATCGCCTTCGGCCCGCACAACCCGCGCGGACGGGATCTGGCCCGGCAGTGGGACGAGGGGATCCGCCGGTTGCGGGCTTCCGGGCGGCTGGCCGCCATTCTCGACCGCTACGGCGTCGCGGATTGGGAATGACGGGCGGCGGGAACGGCATAACGGCGGGGCGGGCGTCGGCGGGGCGTCTGTCGGCTAAATTCCTGCTTCTGGTCATTCCGGTGGTGGTGCTGTTCACCCTGGGCGGGGCTTCGCTGCTGATCGACAAGATCTACGGCCAGTTGCAGGACGACATGCAGGCCGGCGGCCGGCATATCCTGAAAAGCACCGCCGTGGCCCTGGGCGAGCCGTTGTGGAGTCTGAACGGTCCGGCGGTGCAGGCCATCGTCTCCTCGCTGTCGGCGCATAGCGAACTGACCTGTGTCGAGGCCACCGACACCGCCACCCAAACCTCCTATGCCTGGCCGCAGACCGGCTGCGGCCGCCTGCCGGACAATTTCCGCTTCAGCGCCCCCATCACCTATGCCGGCGAGGAGGTGGGGCGGCTGGTGGTGACGGTCAGCGGCAAGCCGCTGCGCCATGTGCTGCGCCGGGACATCCTGATCGGGGTGTCGCTGCTGTGCGGTCTGGTGCTGACAACGGTGGTCACCACCCTGCTGGCGCATGCCCTGGTGATCGGGCGGCCGCTGCGCCGGCTGCTGTCGGCCATGCGGGGCGGCAAGGGGACGCCCAGCCGGGACAGCGACGACGAGATCGGCGAGGTGGTGCGGGCCTATAACGCGCTGATCCGCCGCAACGAAGCCCATAGCCGGGATTTGCGCGAGGCCCGCCGCCACGCCGAGGCGGCCAGCCGGGCAAAATCCGAATTCATGGCCATGATGAGCCATGAAATCCGCACCCCGATGAACGGGATCCTCGGCATGAGCCGCCTGGTGCGGGAAGGGCCGCTGGCCGCCGAGCAGCGGGGCAATCTCGACGCGGTGCTGGCCTCGGGCGAGGGGCTGATGGCGGTGCTGAACGATATTCTGGATTATTCCAAGCTGGAGGCCGGCAGTCTGGCCTTCGCCACCGAGGATTTTTCCCTGTCGCGCCTGACCGGGGCGGTGGCCGAGCTGATCCGTCCGCGCGCCGCCGCCAAGGGGTTGTGGTTCACCCTGAGGCTGCAGCCCGATCTGCCCGATCTCTTGCGCGGCGATCCCCTGCGCCTGCGCCAGGTGCTGCTGCATCTTTTGAACAATGCCGTTAAATTCACCGGGCATGGCGGTGTCGATCTGCTGGTGGAGCGCGATGCCGACGGCACCGCGCCGGTGCCGCTACGCTTTCTGGTGCGCGACAGCGGCATCGGTATCGGCGAGGGCGGGCGCGCCCGCCTGTTTCAGCCCTTCAGCCAGGGCGATTCCACCCTGTCGCGCCGCTTCGGCGGCACCGGCCTGGGGCTGGTGATCTGCAAAGGGATTCTCGACCATCAGGGCGGCGGCATCACCTGCGAGTCGCAGCCCGGCGTTGGCAGCTGTTTCACCGTGCGCCTGGGTTTCGGCCTGGCGGCGGCCGCCGGGAGCGAGTCCCTGCCGGTGGCCGAACCGCAGGCGCCGCCGCTACGGCCGCTGCGCCTGCTGCTGGCCGAGGACAACCCGGTCAATCAGCGTATCGCCGTTGGCGTGCTGCGCCAGCGCGGCCATCAGGTGGTGGCGGTGGCCGATGGCCAGGCCGCGGTGGAAACGGCGGCGATGGGCGGATTTGATCTGGTGCTGATGGATATGCGCATGCCGCTTCTGGATGGCCCCGAGGCCAGCCGCGCCATCCGCGCCCTGGCGCCGCCGGCCGGCCGGGTGCCCATTTTAGGGCTGACGGCGGCGGATCTGGCCGAACAGCTGGCCGACTGCCTGGCGGCGGGGATGGCCGAGGTGCTGGGCAAGCCGTTCCAGCCCGCCGATCTGATCGAGCGGGTGGAACGGCTGGCGGTGGCTACAGCAGATCGGGATGCAGGGCCATGACGGTGCGGGTGCCGCGGGTGATGCTGCCCAGCAGCCCCTCGGCCTGGGGCAGCACGCTTTCGGCATAGAACCAGGCGGTGGACAGCTTGGCCTGCAGGAACTCGGGGTCGCCTTCCTTGGCGTCGAGGCGCCGGCGGGCCAGCGCGGCGGCGCGGGCCATCTGCACGCCGCCCAGCACGGTGCCCAGCAGGCGCAGCAGCGGCACCGCGGCCGCCGCCGGCAGGCGGGCATCCTCGACGGCGGCGGAGAGCAGCCAGTCCACAGCCTGCCCGGCGGCGGCGGCGGCGGCGTGCAAAGACTGGCCGATGGCGGCCAGCATGTCGTCGCCCTGTGCCGTCAGCTCGGCGGCCAGGGCCTGGGCCTTGGCCAGTTCGGCGCGGGCGGCGGCGCCCTGGTCGCGCAGGATCTTGCGGTTCACCAGATCATTGGCCTGGATGGCGGTGGTGCCTTCATAAATGGTGGTGATGCGGGCGTCGCGCAGATGCTGGCAGGCGCCGGTTTCCTCGATATAGCCCATGCCGCCGTGCACCTGCACGCCCAGCGAGGCCACCTCGTTGCCCACCTCGGTGCACCAGCCCTTGACGATGGGATTGAGGAACTCGGCCTCCACCTTGGCCTGGGCGCGAACGGCGGCATCGGGGTGGCGGTGGGCCACGTCGAGGGCGGCTCCGGCCACATAGGCCAGGGCGCGCATGGCCTCCACCTGGCTTTTCATGGTCATCAGCATGCGGCGCACGTCGGGGTGATCGACGATGCCGCCCTTCTCGGCGCAGCCGATGGCCTTGCCCTGCACGCGTTCGCGGGCATAGGCGCGGGCCTGCTGATAGGCGCGCTCGGCGATGGCCAGTCCCTGCACCCCCACATTGAGGCGGGCATGGTTCATCATCACGAACATGTATTCGAGGCCGCGGTTTTCCTCGCCCACCAGGGTGCCGACGGCGCCGCCCTTGTCGCCGAACGACATCACGGCGGTGGGGCTGGCATGGATGCCCATCTTATGTTCCAGCGACACGCAGGTGACGTCGTTGCGCGCCCCCAGGCTGCCGTCGTCGTTGACCAGGATCTTGGGCACGATGAAAAGGGAGATGCCCTTGACGCCGGGCGGGGCGTCGGGGGTGCGGGCCAGCACCAGGTGGATGATGTTTTCCACCAGTTCGTGATCGCCGTAGGTGATGAAGATCTTCTGGCCGCTGATCAGGTAATGATCGCCGTTCCGCACCGCCTTGGTGCGGATGGCGCCCAGATCGGAGCCGGCGCCGGATTCGGTGAGATTCATGGTGCCCGCCCATTGGCCGGTGACCAGCTTGGGCAGGAATTTGGCCTTCTGTTCGGGCGAGCCGCATTCCTCGATGGCGTTCACCGCGCCCTGGGTCAGCATTGGGCACAGGGCGAAGGCCATGTTGGCCGCCTGCCACATCTCGCTGACCGCCACGTTGACCAGCCCGGGCAGGCCCATGCCGCCCCACTGCTCGGCGTAGGGCAGGCCCAGCCAGTTGCCGTCGATCAGGGTGTCGAGGGCGGCCTGCCAGCCGTCGGCGGTGCGCACCTTGCCGTCCACCAGCCTGGCGCCCTGGCGGTCGCCGGGCTGATTGAGGGGGGCCAGCACTTCCTCGGCGATGCGTCCGGCCTCTTCCAGAACGCTGCCGACCAGTTCGGGGGTGGCGTCCTCGAAACCGGGCAGGGCGGCGACGCGGTCGAGTCCGGCCAAGTCGCGCAGCACGAAGTCCATATCGCGGAGCGGGGGAAGATAAGCGGTCATATGGGGATTCTCCAAGACGGGTGGAGGCGGCGGAGGCGGAACGCTACCCGCAGGACGCAAGGCGTCGCAATGCCCAGACCGCTCACCTGTGCCGAGCAAAAATGCCACGGCGCAGGTGAAGGGGGGCGGTTTAGGAAAACGGTCAGATTTCCTTGGCCTGACGGCGCAGCTCGAACTTCTGGATCTTGCCGGTGGAGGTTTTGGGCAAGGCGCCGAAGACGATGCTGCGCGGCACCTTGTAATGGGCCAGATGATCGCGGCACCAGGCGGTGATCTCCTCGCGGCTGGTCTTGGCGCCCGGCTTCAGGGTGATGAAGGCGCAGGGCGTTTCCCCCCATTTGGGGTCGGGCCGGGCCACCACCGCCGCTTCCAGCACGGCCGGATGGCGGTAGAGCACATCCTCCACCTCGAGGCTGGAAATGTTTTCGCCGCCCGAGATGATGATGTCCTTCGAGCGGTCCTTGATCTCCACATAGCCGTCGGGATGCCAGACCGCCAGATCGCCGGTGTGGAACCAGCCGCCGCGGAAGCTTTCCCCGGTGGCGGCGGGGTTCTTCAGATAGCCCTTCATGACGTTGTTGCCGCGCATGAAGATCTCGCCCATGGTTTCGCCGTCCTGGGGCACCGGGGTCATGTCGATGGGATCGGCCACCATCACCCCTTCCATCATCGGGCCGCGCACGCCCTGGCGGGCCTTCATGCGGGCCTTGTCCTCCAGCGACAGGCTTTCCCACCGCTCGTTCCAGGCGCAGAACATGGTGGGGCCGTAAACCTCGGTCAGGCCGTAGACGTGGGTCACGTTGAAGCCGGCCCGCTCCATGCCTTCGATCACGGCGGCGGGCGGGGCGGCGCCGGCGGTCATCACCTCCACCTTGTGGGTGATTTTGGCCTTCATGTCCTCGGGGCCGTTGACGATCATGTTGAGCACGATGGGGGCACCGCAGAAATGCGTGACCTTTTCGGCGGCGATCAGCTCCAGCACGGTTTCCAGGCGCACGGCGCGCAGGCACACGCTGGTACCGGCATTGATCGCCAGGGTCCAGGGGAAGCACCAGCCGTTGCAGTGGAACATCGGCAGGGTCCAGAGATAGACCGGCTTGATGGGCATGCCCCAGCGCAGGATATTGTCCACGGCGTTCAGATAGGCGCCGCGATGGTGATAGACCACGCCCTTGGGATTGCCGGTGGTGCCCGAGGTGTAGTTGAGGGCGATGGCCTGCCATTCGTCGGCCGGGGGATGCCAGACAAAATCGGGATCGCCATCGGCCAGCAGGGCCTCGTAGTCCATCACGCCGATCAGCTCGCCGCCCTCGTAGGCGGGGTCGTCGATGTCGATGACCAGGGGCGGGGCGGCCATCTCGGCCAGGGCGGGCTTGACCACCTTGGAGAATTCGCGGTCGGTGATCAGGATCTTGGCCTCGGCATGCTCCAGGATGAACTTGACGCTGGCGGCATCCAGGCGGGTGTTGATGGCGTTGAGGATGGCGCCGGCCATGGGCACGCCGAAATGGGCCTCGAACAGCTCGGGGGTGTTGGCGGCCAGGAAGGCCACGGTATCGCCGCTTTTCACGCCGCGCTTGATCAGCGCCGAGGCCAGGCGGCGGCAGCGGGCATAGGTTTCGGCCCAGTTGCGGCGCAGCGCGCCATAGACCACCGCCGGCTGATCAGGATAAACATCGGCGGCGCGCTCCAGGAACGACAGCGGCGTCAGCGGCACATAGTTGGCCGGGGTTTTGTCGAGGTCGGTTTCGTAGGGATTGCGCGGTTCGACAGTGTTCATGGTGGTGGAATCTCCTCGCCCTGTGTTCGCTTTTTCACCGAGGATAGCAGGCCGCGGGCCTCCTGTCCCCTCCCTCGATCGGGAGGGGCGGCGGCAGGCGCGGTTTCATGAAAAGAAGGTTTTTTAGAAAAATTGCATTCATAATGGCCGCCGCCGCTTGGCCGCTCCACTGGCGGGCTTGAATGGCGGTGCAAGGCCAAGTAGCCTGATGCGTCGTTCAGGGGAGCGATGTCCGGGCGCCGGTATCGGGAATTTCTAAGGGCAGTATGGAACCTACGCTTCAGCCGATCGAAGATACGGACATGGACTCGATGTTCATTCTGCCGCTGTCGATCCTGCCGATGAAGACGCCCATGCTGCAAACGGCGCGGCTGATCAAGAACTCCCGCCTGCAAAGCATGGTGGAGCTGTTCTACGACCGCCAGACCGGTTCGGGGCAGGTGACGGTGGATGATCTGCCGGGCATCTGCGGCTGGCCCACCGATGAAATTCATCCCGATCTGACCATGCTGCGCAAGCTGTCGTTCATTCCCAGCTACGACGTCTACTCCCTGCGCATCTGCCTGCGCGAGCAGAACATTCCGGTCAACGACAGCGAAAGCCTGCGTCTCAGCCCGGAAAAGGCGCAGGAACTGGCGCGCTACATGATCATGTTCACCAGGCCGCTCACCAAGATGATCTACGGCGACGACAGCGCCACGGTGGAAAGCTACGAGGATCTGCTGAAGATGTTCCGCGATCCGGATGTGGAGAAGGCGCGCGAGCGGCTGTTCTCCATGGCCAAAACCCTGAACATCGATGTGATGGAGGTGCCGCGCTTCCTGGAAAATTACGGCGACACCTTCATGTCGCTGTCCTATTTCCGCCACTGCCTGGAGCGGCTGTCCCCCTATTTCACGGCGGCGCTGGAGGCGCTGACCCCCATCCGCAAGCATTTCCAGCTGCGCCAGAACCCCAATCTGATGCGGGTGTGCGATCATGTGGAAGAGGTGATCAATTCGGTCACCGCCAGCATCACCGGACGGCTGGAGCTGTTCGAGCGCCGCACCCATCAGATGTGGGACAACATCAGCCAGGAGGAATTCCGCACGGTCAAAAACATGATCGAGCGGCAGCATCTGACCATCGGCGCCGCCCTGTGCGGCCTGACGGTGAAGATGAACGCCTTCGCCCGCGAATTTCCCCACGCCCGCGCCGGCGGTCCCATCAAGCGGGCCGATTTCATGGTGGGGGAAATGATGCAGGGCCTGGAAGTGATCCGCGACGCCGAGAAGCGCTACGGCAACATGTAGGGTCCCACCCCCGCAAGGGGGGGGCAAACTATACGGATTTGTATAGTGCCAGCCGCCGTTCCGATGCCATTTTAGAGGAACTGGAGAGCGCAGGGCGGCAAGGGAGAACGCGGCGGAATGCGGGGATGGGCGTCTGAACAGGAACAGGGCAAGGCCGGGGATGCGGCGACGGTGCCGGAGGCGGCGCGGGCCCGCTATGCCGCCGAGGTGGCGGCGCTGTCGGGGGTGAGCGATCCGGGCCTGCTGCGGGCCCTGGCCATGGTGCGGCGCGAGGATTTTCTGCCGCCGGGGCCCTGGCTGATCGAGGCCGCCGACGGCTCCTGCTATCTGTCCGCCGATGCCGATCCTGATCGCATCCTGCATGCCGTGGGCGTGGTGCTTGATCCGCAGCGCGGCCTGCATCATGCCAATCCGGCGCGGGTGGCGCGCATGCTGGAACGGGCCGGGATCCGCCCCGGGCACACCGTGCTGCATGTGGGCGCCGGGCCGGGATATTTCACCGCCCTCATGGCCGAGATGGTGGGGCCCTCGGGGCGGGTGATCGCCGCCGAGATCGATCCGGCGCTGGCCGCCGGGGCGCGCCAGGCCCTGGCCGATCGCCCCAATGTGCGGGTGGAGGGCGATGCCCTGGCCCTGGCGCTGCCGCGGCTGGACCGGATTTTCGTCAGCTGCGGTCTGGCCGCGCTGCCGGTTCCCTGGCTGGAGGCCCTGGCCGAGGATGGCCGGATGATGGTGCCCATGACCGGGGCCATGGATGCCGGGCTGCAGTTGCAGCTGGAAGCCGATCCCGGCGCCGCCGCTCTGCGGGCCACGGCGGTGAGCTGCGTCATGTTCTATCCGTGCCACGGCCTGCGCGACGATGCCGCCGCCCAGGCCTTCGACCGCGCCCTGGCCGGCGGCCGGGTGCCGGAGATCCGCAGCCTGCGCCGCGACCCGCATGCCCCCGATGCTGATTGCTGGCTGCACGGCGACGGCTGGTGCCTGTCCTGCGCCGAGCCGGCTTGAATTATTTCAATGTTGTGACGAAAACCATACAGGCTTTCAATTTAACATTCTATGTACTGTTGGTGTATCGTTGTGAGGTTGGGCTGATTTCGCCTCATATATATAATAAAAAACAAAATAGATCCTGGTGAATTGCCGAAAAAAGCGGCGGTTTGTGCTATTTTTGCTCTTTTGTTGTCATAAAAATCAAATAAAACTATAATAAAACATATATTTACTATCGTATTCATTGCCCATACTGTCCCGGCAACTTTTTGGTATGCCAGGAGGGGGTAATGATTCGTTTAAAACGTGGTGTGATGCGGGTTCTGGGGTTGGGGCTCTACGGATCGGTGTCGCTGGTGGCGTTGTCTCTTAACGCCCAACATGCCTGGGCCGCCGATCCTTTGGATCTCGGCAGTGTCGAGGCCACGGCGGCGGGGGACGACGGCGGCGAGGCCCAACCCGGCACCGCGCCCTACGAGGCGCCGACCAAGGCGCCGCTGGCGGCGGCGCAGCCGACCTCGGTGATCGATCAGCATTATATCGATCAGCATAGCACGCCCGGCAGCGATTATGCCGATATCGCCCGCATCTCGCCCAGCGTGTGGAGCGTCGATCCCGACGGCCCCGGTCTGATGGAAAACCAGGGGCTGTTCATCCGCGGGTTCTCCGACGGCCAGTACAATGTGACCTTCGATGGCATTCCCTGGGGGGATTCCAACGATTTCACCCATCATTCCACCTCTTATTTCATGGCCCGCGATCTGGGGCAGGTGGCGGTGGACCGTGGTCCCGGCACGGCGGAAACGGTGGGCAACGCCACCTTCGGCGGCACGCTGGCCGTGGACTCCAAGGATCCCCTGGCCGCGCAAACCTTCGATGCCTACGGCGGCGCCGGCAGCTTCGGCACCTGGAATCTGGGCGGCCAGGCCGATAGCGGCTTCGTGTCCAAAAGCGGCGGCACCTCCATGTTCCTCGATGCCCAGGCCATGGGCAGCGACGGCTATCTCACCAACGAGGGGCAGCAGCGCAAGAACGCCCTTTTGAAGGTGGAGCAGCCCATCGGCGACAACACGGTGCTGACCTTCGTCACCATGCAAAACCAGTTGCACCAGAATGTGGGGCTGGGGGCCACCAAGCAGCAGATCCAGACCCTGGGGTCCAACTGGGGCTTGAGCTCCAACCCGGCCAGCCAGGATTACTACGGCTACAACCAGGATTACATCCAAAGCGATTTCGAATATCTGGGGCTGAAATCGGATCTGGGCGGCGGCTGGACCATCGACAACAAGATTTACACCTACGCTTATTATCACCACGGCTATAACGGCCTCGATCCCAACGGCGAAAGCGTCAACGGGGTGGACGGCAACGGCGTGGTGCTGGCGCAGGCCTCGGATGTGCCGGGCCAGGAAATGAAGATGGATTACCGCTCGGTGGGCGATATCGTCCGTCTGAACAAGCAGGTGTCGTTCGGCACCCTGAAGACCGGCCTGTGGTACGACCGCCAGACCAACAGCCGCGAGCAGTACGAGGTGGACGAGACCGCCGGCCAGGCCATCACCTCCATCGACCGCCGCATGACCGATGCCCTCGACACCATTCAGCCCTACGGCGAGGTGGACTGGAAGGCCCTGCCCGGCCTGACGCTGACGCCGGGCGTGAAATACGCCTATTTCCGCCGCACGCTGAATGCCACCGTCAATCAGGGCACCGGCTCGTCGCTGGATATGAGCAAGGTTTACGCACGGCCGCTGCCATCGGCCGCCGCGCATTACGACATCGCCTCCAACTGGAGCGCCTATGCGCAGGTGGCCAAGGGCTTCATGGCCCCCAATCTCAACACCTTCTATACGGTCAGCAGCAACAGCCCCGGCTCGATCAAACCGCAGGAAACCTGGAACTATCAGGCCGGCAGCAGCTACCGCTCCGGCAAGCTGACCCTGTCGGGCGATGTGTATTTCATCGATTTCCAGAACATGATCGGCAAGCGGACGGTGGACGGCAACGCCGAATTCTTCAACCAGGGCGGCGTCTACTACAAGGGGGTGGAACTGGAAAGCAGCTACGCCCTGACGCACGGCTTCAGCCTTTACGGCAACGGCAGCCTGAACGACGCCCGGCAGAAGGGAACCGGCCAGTGGATCGCCGATGCCCCGGCCATCACCGCCGCCTACGGTCTGATCTACGACAAGGATGGCCTCTACGGCTCGCTGCTGAACAAATATGTCGGCGCCCGCTACGGCGATACCGGCCAGACCCAGGCCCTCGATCCCTTCAATCAGACCGATCTGTCGCTGGGCTACACCCTGCCCAAGGCCGCCACCAACGTGGCGCCCATCAAGGCCAAGTTCACGGTCAGCAATCTGTTCGACCACCAGGGCATCATCAGCCTCGCCGGCTATACCGGCGGCGCCAATACGCCCCTCTACTGGACCGATCCCGGCCGCAGTTTCTTCTTCTCTCTCGAAATTCCCATGTGAGGCACGGAGTGCAGTCCATGAACTTTTCCCATCTTTCCGCTCTGGCCGCCGAATCGGGTGGCATCCTTTACCTGATGCCGCTGCTGCTGCTGGTGGCCCTGACCCTGATCATCGAACGTTTCTGGTTCCTGAGCCGCGTCAGCCGGGGCGTGGCGGCCACGGCGCGCGATATCGCCGCCCTGCATCACCTCGACCGCGCCTCCATCGAGGCCATGCGGACGCGGACTCTGGGCCAGCCGCAAAGCCGGCTGCTGGCGGTGCCGCTGGACTACCCGGAGGTCAGCGATCCGCTGCGGCTGGGTGAACTGCTGGAGGAGGCCATCCTGCTGGAGGCGCCGCGCATCGACCGCGGGGTGTGGCTGCTCGACACCATCGTCACCCTGGCGCCGCTGCTGGGCCTGCTGGGCACCATCATCGGCATGTTCAACGCCTTCCAGATCCTGGGCCAGGCCGGCAGCGCCCCCACCCAGGTAACGGGCGGCATCGCCGAGGCCCTGGTGGCCACCGCCTTCGGTCTGCTGATCGCCATCCTGGGACTGGTGGCCTTCAACAATCTGACCGAGCGGGTGCGCCACGTGGTGCATCGGCTGGAAACCATCAAGGTGATGATGGTCAACCGCATGGACGCGCCGCGCGGCAAGGCGCCGCGCCGGGCCGAAGAGGCGGCGCGGCGTCCGGCCCCGGCTCCGGCCCCGGTCATGGGCACGGTGGGCTAGACCATGCGCTATTTCGAACGGAAGAAGGCGCGCATCGAGATCATTCCCATGATCGACATCGTGTTCTTCCTGCTGGTGTTCTTCGTTATGATCACCTTGCGGATGATCCCCGCCGCCGGTATCGCCTCGCAGCTGCCGCAAAGCCGCTCGGCGGAAAACCTGCCGCATCCCAAACTGGTGGTGACCCTGGAGGCCGACGGCCATGTCGAGGTGGACGGCCAGACCCTGGGCCTCGATGCCCTGACCGTCCGCCTGCGCGGTGAGCCCGATCACGCCACTCTGGCGGTGACCATCGCCGGGGCCAAATCGGCTTCGCTGCAATCGCTGATCGCGGTGATGGACGCCTGCCGCGATGCCGGGGTGACCCAGGTCGGCGTGGCCGCCCAGCCGGCGCACTGAGGGAGACGCCGCCCATGGGTTCCCTGCCGATCGCGGCCTCCGGCGGCACCCTGCCGCTGGCCCGCGCCTTCGCCCTGGCTCTGGGGCTGGAACTGGCCCTGGCGGCCGGGGCGGCGGCCTGGATCGCCGCCACGCCGCCGCCGCCGCCGCCTCCTCCGGCACCGCTGCGGCTTGCGCTGGTGGAGACGCCGCCGGCGCCGCCCGCGCCGCCGGTGCCGGTGCCGCCCAAACCGCAGCCGGAGCCGCCCAAGCCGCAGCCGCTGCCGAAGCCGCCGCCGAAACCGCTGGCGCCGAGGCCGCGCCATGTCTCCCGCCCCAAACCGGCGGCGCCGATGGCGCCGGCGGTGCAGGCGCCGCCGCCGATGGCTCCGGCGGTCGCCGCCCTGGATGCGCCGATGGCCCCGCCGGCGCCGCCGCGCCCCGCCGCGCCCGGCCCGGCCCAGACCGCCAATTTCGAGGCCACCCTGCGCGCCGCCATTCAGGAGGCCGTCCGTTATCCCGCCACGGCGCGGATGCTGAAACGGCAGGGCCGGGTGCGGGTCGGCTTCGATTTCGCCGATGGGGTGGTCAGCCATGTGCATCTGGCGCAGGGCAGCGGCCTCGACGCCTTCGATGCCGCCGCCCTGGCGGCGGTGCGGGCCGCCGCCTATCCACCGCCGCCGCCGGCGTTCGCGCACCGGCTTTTGCATCTCGCCCTATGGGTCGAGTTCCGTCTTACCCGTGATTGAGCGCCGAAGGAGATCCCGATCATGCCCTCGTTTCCCACCACCGCCCTGGCCGGTTTTCTGATGCTGCTGTCGGCGCCGGCCTGGGCCGCGGCGCCGCTGCCGGTGCCGCTGTCGCAGTTCGGCATCGAGGCGGTGCTGCATGCCCCGCCGGCGCCGGACTCGGCTCAGACCGCCGCCGAACTGGCCGAACTGCACCGCATCGAGGCCGCCCGCACCCCGGCGGAGCTGGCCCGCGCCAAGGCCGATGCCGCCGATGAAAGCGTGTTTTTGTTCCAGGATGTTTTCGGCGCCGGTTTCACGGCGGCAGGGCTGCCCCGCACCGCCGCCTTTTTCGCCCGCCTGCAGGCGGAAGAGGAGGCCCAGACCGATGTGGCCAAGCGCTTCTGGCACCGGCCCCGGCCCGGACTGGCCGATGCCACCTTGCATCCTTGCAAGGTGTCGCACAGCGCCTCCTATCCCAGCGGCCATGCCACCGATGCCTATCTGATCGGCGTGGTGCTGGCCAGCGTGGTGCCGGAAAAGCGCGACGCCATCCTCGACCGCGCCGCCGGCTTCGCCCGCAACCGCATGGTGTGCGGCATGCATTACGCCAGCGATATCGAGGCCGGGCGTCTGGCCGGAACCGCCCTGGCGGCGGTGATACTGGCGCAACCCCGCCTCCGCGCCGATCTCCAGCCGGTGCGCCGCGAGCTTAAAGCCGCCGGCTTCGCCCGCTGACGGCCGCTTTCCTTAAGATCTTCAGGAGACGTCATCCCCATGACCACCGCTTCCGTTTGGACTTTTTTCCGGGCCGGTCTGGCTGTCCTGGCCCTGATGCCCGCCGCCGCCCTGGCCCTGATGCCGCGGGCATCCGGGGCGGCCCCGGCGCCGCGGGATTTTTCCCTGGTGAAAACCGTGCCCATCGGCGGGCCGGATAAATGGGACTATCTGGTGTACGACGCCGGAGACGGGCGCCTGCTGGTGGCGCACGGCAGCGAGGTGACGGTGCTGGACGGCGCCAGCGGGCGGATCGTGGGGCGGATCGGCGGCCTGAAGGGGGTGCATGGCGTCGCCCTGGTGCCGGGACTGGGGCGGGGCTTCGCCGCCAATGGCGGCGGCGCCACCATGTTCGATACGGCGCGGCTGACGCCGCTGGCCTCGGTGCCCACCGCCGCCGGCGCCGATGCCGCCGTCTATGATCCCGCCAGCCGGCATGTCTTCGTCATGAACGGCAGGGCCCGCAGCATCACCGCCATCGATCCCGGCCGCGCGGCGCCGCTGGCCACCGTGCCCTTCGGCGGCAAGCCGGAATTCGCCGTGGCCGACGGCGCCGGCAGCCTGTTCGTCAACCGCGAGGACCAGGCCGAGATCGTGCGGCTGGACACCAAGGGGCCGCGCATCGCCGCCCGCTGGCCGCTGCCCGGCTGCGTCGAGCCGCAGGGGCTGGCCCTGGATGCGGCGCATCACTGGCTGTTTTCCGGCTGCAGCAATGAAAAACTCATGGTTGTCGATGCCCGCACCGGGCATATTATCGACACTCTGCCCATTGGCCGGGTGAACGATGCCGTGCTGTTCGATGCCCGGCGGGGGATGGTCTTCACCTCCAACAGCGACGGCACGGTGTCTCGGATCGCCGAAACCGGGGCGGGAGGGTTCGCCGTTCTGCCGCCGCTGCGCAGTGAGCCCGGCGCCCGCACCATGGCCTTCGATTCCCGGCGGGGCCGCCTTTATCTGGTCACGGCCGATCTTCTGCCGGGGCGGCGGCACATCCGGCATGGCAGCGTCAAGGTGCTGTTTCTGGACGAGGCGCGGGCGGCGCGTTATACCAACCGGCCAATGAATTGACCGGTTGTATCGTCCCTCGCCGGGCGGCGGCATCCGCCGCCTTGGCCGCTCGCTCAATGCTCGCTGGATACCGGCCAACGAGTCACTTCAATGGTTGGCCGGTATTAGAGCCGGCGCCGCCAAGGCTTTAACGCGGAGCAGAGGAAACGGGGGGCGGATGAACATCCTGCTGATCGAGGACGAACCGGAAACGGCGGCCTATATCGTGGCCGGTCTTGCCGAGGCCGGCCACCATCTGGACCATGCCGAGGACGGCGCCGACGGTGCCGCCAGGGCCTTGAACGGCGCTTATGATCTGCTGATCGTCGACCGCATGCTCCCCAGCCTCGACGGAGTGTCGGCGGTGCGGCGGCTGCGCGGCCAGGGCCTGCGCACGCCGGTTTTGTTCCTGAGCACCCTGGACGGCGTGGACGACCGGGTGAGCGGCCTGGATGCCGGCGGCGATGACTATCTGACCAAGCCGTTCGCCATCGTCGAACTGAAGGCGCGGGTGGCGGCCCTGGGGCGCCGCCCGGCGCTGTCGGCGGTGGAAACGGTGCTGCGGGTGGGCGATCTTGAGATGAACCTGGTGGAGCGCACGGTGCGGCGCGGCGAGGTGGGCATCGATCTGCTGCCGCGCGAATGGCAGTTGCTGGAATATCTGATCCGCAACGCCAACCGGGCGGTGACCCGTTCCATGCTGCTGGAGGCGGTGTGGAATTTTCACTTCGATCCCCGCACCAACGTGGTGGAAACCCACATCAGCCGCCTGCGCCAGAAGATCGACAAGGGCTTCGATGCCGAACTGATCCAGACGGTGCGCAACGTGGGCTACCGGATCTCGGCTGCCGATCATGCTGCGTAAGGCGGCCAGCCGCCTGCTGACCACGCCGCGCTTCCGCCAGTTCGCGCTGGCCGGGCTGCTGTTCAGCCTGATGTCGCTGCTGGTGTTCGGCCTGATCTATCTGGCCACCAACCGGTTTCTGGAACACCAGCTGGATCGCGCCCTGGAGGCCGAGCTGGCCTCGCTGCTGGCCGAAGGTTCGGGGCGGCTGGCGCGCACCATCGAACAGCGCCAGGCCGGGCTGGGCACGCGGGAATTCTATTATCTCTACCAGGACCGCCAGGGCCGGCGCCTGGCCGGTTCCCTGCCGGCGGAGCCCGACCGGGAAGGGTGGAGCATGCTGGCGCCGCCGGGCCTGAGCCACCCGGACGGCGATGAGCAGTCCTTAAGGGCCCTGGCCCGCCGCCTGCCCGATGGACGGCTGCTGATGGTGGCCCGCGATACCGACGATATCGACGATATCAGCGACTTCATGGAGCAGTCCTTCGGCGCCGGCTTCACCCTGACCCTGCTGGTGGCGCTGGCCTGCGGCGCCTATCTCAGCCTGGGGTTTCTGCGCCGTCTGGACGGCATGACCCTGGCCATTTCCCATATCATGGCCGGTGATCTGGCCCAGCGCATTCCGCTGGGGGCGGGGCGCGACGAATTCCGCGAGCTGTCCTTGCATCTGAACGCCATGCTGGAGCGGATCCAGGATCTGATGGCCGGGATGGAGCAGGTGACCACCGGCATCGCCCATGATCTGCGCACGCCGCTGACCCGTCTGCGCAACCGTCTGGAATGCGCCCTGGGTGGCGCGGAAGGCGGTGCGGCGGCCCCGCCCGCCCCCCTGGTGGCGGCGCTGGAGGAGGTGGACGGCCTGCTGGAGATCTTCAACGCCCTGCTGCGCATCGCCCAGATCGAAAGCGGCGCCAGACGCAGCCATTTCAGCGCCGTGGATCTGTCGGCCCTGCTGCTGATGCTGCACGAGATTTACGGCCCGGTGGCCGAGGACGGCGGCCGTCGCCTGCGGGTGGAGGCGCCGCCCGGCATCGCCCTGCCGGGCGATAAGCCGCTGCTGGTTCAGATGCTGGTCAATCTGATCGAAAACGCCCTGCGCCACACGCCGCCGGGCACCGAGGTGTGGGTGAGCCTGGACCGCGCCGCCGATGGAACGGTGCGCCTGGGCGTGCGCGACAACGGCCCCGGTGTGCCCTCCGCCGAGCGCGGCAAGGTTTTGCGCCGGTTCTATCGCATGGATGCCAGCCGCCGCACGCCGGGAACCGGCCTGGGGCTCAGCCTGGTGCAGGCGGTGGTGGGGCTGCATCACGGCTGTTTGCGGCTTGAGGACAACCAGCCGGGCCTGGCGGTGTGGATCGAACTGCCGCCTGCGGCCGCCGCCTCGGCGTGAGCCCCGGTTTTTCCTGCCGGCGCGGCGCGGGGATGTGCGTTGGAATGTGGCGCGATCCTGCGCGCGGGGGGAAGACAGCGCGGACAAACCGCGTTAGGCTAGCCGTCTCGCACCATTTTCCGGCGCCGGTGCGGCCGCCCTCAGGCCGCCGCCGTTCCGGCGCCCGTCACCCAACGGGGAACAGACGTTCATGAAAATCAGCTTCGCCAAGTCCGCGCTGCCCGACGAGGGCGCTCTTGTTGTCGGTATTCTGGAAGGGGGCGCGCTGCCGTCCACCGCCGCCCGGCTCGACGAGGCCAGCGGCGGCACCCTGAGCCGGGCCATCGCCGCCAGCCGCTTTGAAGGCAAGAAGGATCAGTCGCTGCTGCTGGTGGCGCCCGCCGGGCTCACGCTGTCCAGGCTGCTGCTGCTGGGGCTGGGCAAGGGTGAAACGTTCGACGCCCTGGCCGCCGAGGCCTTCGGCGGCGGCGCCGTGGCCGCCCTGGCCGGCGCCGGCGATGCGCAGATGGCCATTGCCGTCGATGCGGTGGCCGGCTCGGCCCTGCCGGTGGCCGAGGCCGCCGCCCATGCCGCCCTGGGGGCGCGGCTGCGCTCCTACCGCTTCGACAAATACCGCACCACCGAGAAGAAGACCGAGAAGCCCTCGGTGAAGAAGGTGGTGGTGCTGGCCGAGGATGCCGCCGCCGCCAAGAAGGCCTATGCGCCGCTGGAGGCGGTGGCCGAAGGGGTGTTCCTGACCCGCGATCTGGCCTCGGAGCCGGCCAATGTCATCTATCCGGAAAGCCTGGCCGAACAGGCCAAGGCCCTGGCCGGGCTGGGCCTCGAGGTGGAGGTTCTGGGCGAGAAGCAGATGAGGAAGCTGGGCATGGGGGCGCTTTTGGGCGTGGGCCAGGGCAGCGAGCGCGAATCGCAGCTGGCGGTGCTGCGCTGGAGCGGCGCCGACGACAAGGAGGCGGCGCCGCTGGCCTTCGTCGGCAAGGGCGTCACCTTCGATACCGGCGGCATCTGCCTGAAGCCCGCCGCCAACATGGAGGACATGAAGTGGGACATGGGCGGCGCCGCCGTGGTCATCGGCCTGATGAAGGCCCTGGCCCTGCGCAAGGCCCGGGTCAACGCCGTCGGCGTGGTGGGGCTGGTGGAGAACATGCCCTCCGGCACCGCCCAGCGTCCGGGCGACGTGGTGACCTCGGCCTCGGGCCAGACCATCGAGGTCATCAACACCGACGCCGAGGGGCGCCTGGTGCTGGCCGATGCCCTGTGGTACACGCAAGACCGCTTCAAGCCGCGCGCCATCATCGATCTGGCCACCCTGACCGGGGCCATCATCGTCTCGCTGGGCGCGCACTATGCCGGGCTGTTCGCCAATGACGACACTCTGGCCGGACAGCTGACGGCGGCGGGCGCCGCCGTGGGCGAAAAGCTGTGGCGCATGCCGGTGGACGATCCCTACGACAAGCAGATCAAGTCCGAGATCGCCGACATGAAGAACGTGGGCGAGGGCGGGGCCGGCAGCGTGACCGCCGCCATGTTCCTCAAGCGCTTCATCAAGGAGACCCCCTGGGCCCATCTCGATATCGCCGGGGTGACCTGGGCCAAGAAGGACGGGCCAGTCACGCCCAAGGGGGCCTCGGCCTTCGGCGTGCGCCTGCTCGACCGGCTGGTGGCCGATCAGTACGAGCAGAAGTAGGGCGTTTTGAGCGTCTCGATCACCTTCGCCTCCGCCCCTTCGGGGGCGGAGGCCCTGGCCGTGGGTCTGCGCCCCGGCCTGGTGCCCTGCGCCACCGCCGCCGCTGGAGAGCGGGGGCGGCTGCTGGCCCGCGCCCTGGCCGGAAAACACCGCTTCAAGGGCGAGGAGGGCGATGTGCGCCCGGTTCTCACCCCCGAGGGCTGGCTGGTGGCGGTGGGGCTGGACGAGGCCGGCGAGCAGGATGCCGCCGCCCTGCGCCGCATCGGCGCCGCCTTGTTCGCCGAACTGGCCGACAGCGGCATCACCCATCTCGACGCCGCCCTGGATCTGGCCGCCGACGAGGCCGCCGAACTGGCCTACGGCCTGGTGCTGCGGGCCTGGAAGGTGTCGCCGCGCTACCGCCTGCATCCCGATCCCGAGAGCGACTGGAGCCTGGCCGGAATCACCGTGGTCAGCCCCGATCCCGAAGCCTCGCGCCGGCATTTCGCCCGGCTGGAGGCGGTGGCCGCCGCCGTGGCCGAGGCCCGCGATCTGGTGGTGGCCCCGGCCAACGAGCTGACCCCGCAGGCCTTTGCCGACCGCCTGGCCGGCCTTTTCCCCCTAGGGGTGGCGGTGGAGATCCTTGATGCCCAGGCCCTGGCCAAACAGGGCCTGAACCTTTTGCTGGCGGTGGGCCGGGGCAGCGCCCGGCCGCCGCTGCTGGCCTGCCTGCGCTGGACCGGCGCCGACGACAAGGAGGCCGCGCCGCTGGCCTTCGTCGGCAAGGGCATCACCTTCGATACCGGCGGCCTCTGCCTGAAAGAGGGCGAGGACATGGCCGAGATGAAGGGCGACATGGGCGGCGCCGCCGCGGTGATGGGGCTGATGGCGGCCCTGGCCCGCCGCCGCGCCAAGGTCAACGCCGTGGGGGTGCTGGCCATCGCCGAGAACATGGTCTCGGGGAAGGCCCAGCGTCCCGGCGATGTGGTGCGGGCCTATAACGGCACCATGGTGGAGGTGGTGGACACCGATGCCGAGGGACGGCTGGTGCTGGCCGACGCCCTGGCCTGGACCGCCCGCAGCTGCCGCCCGGCGGCGCTGATCGATCTGGCCACCCTGACCGGCGCCGTGGAAACGGCGCTGGGCAAGAAGCGGGCCGGCCTGTTCTGCAACGACGACGCCCTGGCCGAACAGCTGGCGGCGGCGGGCGAGGCGGAAGAGGAGCTGCTGTGGCGGCTGCCGCTGACCGATCTTTACGACGAGGATCTGAAATCCGCCGCCGCCGATCTGCGCAGCTGCAGCTGGGAGGACCGCGCCCCCGATCATCTGCACGCCGCCCGGTTCCTGCAGCATTTCGTGCCCGAGGGCCTGCCCTGGGCCCATCTCGACATTGCCGGCACCGCCGAGGCCGGCGAGGACGAGGACGGCGACGAGCCCTTCACCGGCCCCGGCCCCACCGGTTTCGGCATCCGCCTGCTGGACGGCTGGATCGCCGCGCATCACGAGGAGTAGAGGGGCATGGCCGTCCGCATCGGCTTTTATCACCTGACGGCGCTGCCCCTGGAACAGGCCCTGCCGCGCCTGCTCGACAAAATCCTGGCGGCCGGGCACCGGGTGGTGGTGATGACCGGCTCGGAGGCGCGGCGCGACGATCTCGACGATCTGCTGTGGACCTGGACTCCCGACTCCTGGCTGCCGCACGGCACCGCCCGCGACGGCGACGGCGACGGCGCCGATCAGCCCATCTGGCTGACGGCGGCGGAGGATCGCCCCAATCAGGCCGATGTGCTGGTGCTGACGGATGGGGTGGTGCCCGCCGCCCTGGAGGGCTATAACCGCTGCCTGACCCTGTTCGACGGCCGCGACGAGGCCCTGGTGGCCCAGGCCCGCCGGCAGTGGACGGCGTGGAAGGCCCAGGGGCACGTTCTGACCTATTATCAGCAGTCGGAACAGGGCGGCTGGATCGAAAAAATGACGGTGAATGCCGAAGGCTGACGAAAGGACGGATTGATCATGCTGCATGGCAAGGTACTGGTGGCGCAGGGCGGCGGGCCGACCGCGGTGATCAATCAATCGGTGGCGGGCGCGGTGCTGGAATCGCGCAAGTTCCGCAACGTGGATCTGGTGTACGGCGCCCTGCACGGCGTGCGCGGCATCGTCGATGAAACCTTCCTCGATCTGACGCGGGAAACCACCCACAATCTGGAAATGGTGGCGCAGACCCCGGCCTCGGCCCTGGGCTCCACCCGCGACAAGCCCGATCTCAAATACTGCCAGGAAATCTTCAAGGTGCTGCAGGCGCACGGCGTCGCCTATTTCTTTTATATCGGCGGCAACGACAGTTCCGACACCGTGCGCATCGTTTCCGAGGAGGCGTGCCGCGCCGGCTATCCGCTGCGCTGCGTGCATATCCCCAAAACCATCGACAACGATCTGGTGGAAAACGACCACACCCCCGGCTTTCCCTCGGCGGCCCGCTTCGTGGCCCAGGCCTTCATGGGGGCCAATCTCGACAACCGCGCCCTGCCCGGCGTTTATGTCGGGGTGGTGATGGGCCGCCATGCCGGGTTCCTGACCGCCGCCGCCGCGCTGGGCAAGAAATTTCCCGATGATGGCCCGCATCTGATCTATATGCCGGAACGGGTGTTCGATCTGGACCGCTTCACCGCCGAGGTCAAGGAAACCTACGACCGTTACGGCCGCTGCGTCATCGCGGTGTCGGAGGGCATCCACGATGCCGACGGCGTGCCCATCGTGGTCAAGCTGGCCCAGGCGGTGGAGCGCGACGCCCACGGCAATGTGCAGCTGTCGGGCACCGGGGCGCTGGCCGATCTGTTGTGCGACGAGATCAAGGCCCGCCTGAAGATCAAGCGGGTGCGCGGCGATACCTTCGGCTATCTGCAGCGCAGCTTCGTCGGCTGCGTGTCCGATGTCGATCAGCGCGAGGCCCGCGAGGTGGGGGAAAAGGCGGTGCAATACGCCATGTGGGGCGGCCAGGACGGCTCGGTCACCATTCAGCGCACCGGCTTTTATTCGGTGGATTACGTGCTGAAGCCGCTGCAGGCGGTGGCCGGCAAAACCCGCATCATGCCCGACGACTTCATCACCCCGGCCGGCACCGATGTCACCGATGCCTTCCGCATGTATCTGCGGCCGCTGCTGGGCTCGGGCCTGCCCGATGTCAACCGTCTGCGCATTTCCAGCAACACCGTGGCCAAGATCCTGCACCGGGACTAGAAAGAAACCAGGTCAGGCGGCTTACCAGCAGTTTCATACCCGGTGGGTCCGCTCCGTCGGTGGCACTGATACAGGACTCTGCGCCACGGCCCCTCCCTTAAGCCGTCTTGGCCAGGCTTGACC